>R11__coassemble_1075_pt1 | contig 16173 bp, 12 predicted proteins | sample R11__metabat2_high_PE_009 | metagenome-assembled genome bin R11
TCCTTAGGAGTACTGAGAAAAGATTTCATCAGGAAATCTTTTCGAATGCTCCGGCCCGATGAAAATGACGGGCAGGCTTAGTAAATCCCGGCATGTGGAATTGTTTTTCAGCCAGACCTTTCTGTTTTGTACCGGCGCCTGCCGGTTTGTTTTTTATTCGGTCCTGAGGGCTACAACCGGATCTTTCTTAGCGGCGGACCTTGAAGGTATGATTCCGGCAATAAGCGTCAGCAGCATGCTGATGACAACGAGGATCACTGCTGCTAAAGGCGGCAGATATGCACTAAGGGTGGAAATACCTGTCAACAGGTGCAGTATCAGATTGATAGGTATGCACAGCAGGTAGGTAATACCGACACCTATGAAACCGGAGGCAAAGCCGATAATAAGGGTTTCGGCATTGAACATGCTGGAAACATTTTTCTTTGATGCACCGATGGAACGGAGGATACCGATTTCTTTGGTACGTTCCTGAACTGAGATCAATGTGATGACACCTATCATGATGGACGAAACTATCAGTGATATTGCAACAAAGGCGATAAGTACGTATGTGATCGCGTTAATAATTGTTGTGACTGATGACATGATCAGTCCGACATAGTCGGTATATGTAATCTGTTCAAGCTCGTCAAGTCCTTCATTATATGCTGAAATTTCATCCTCAATCTTGTCCTTATTTTCAAATGACGAAGCATAGATATTGATGCTTGAAGGGCTGTCTAAATCCACATATCCAAGTGTAAGAAGATTATCATCATATGTTGAATCTGAAAATTCCATGATCTCGTCATAAAACCCGGCCAGGTCATCGTCTGAATAGTCTGCCATGGCAGAATCCAGAAGAGCGGCCAGCTGATCCTGCGGTATGGAAGCCATCTGTTCCTGAACCTGAGCGGCGTAGCTTTCTTTAATCTGAGTTCTGATCATTTCGTCAAAGAGTGAATCAATGTCTTCATCTGACATGGAAGTTACATAATCGGAAACTTCGCTTTCGTCCATTCCCATTTGCTGGACAAGGGCAGTAGTCAGAGCTTCATCTTTATCAGACCTTGTCATTCCTGAAAGGGAAGCTTCCACATTCTGGTCAAGGAATTCCTCAGTTGGAATGCTTGAAATTTTTACGTAAGCATTAGCCTTACCTTCTTCATTAAGACTGTCAATATATTCTTTGAATGCAGCAGCTTTTTCTGAATCTGAAAGATTGCTGGTATTTTCATTAAATGGAAGTCCTGTGACCACATCGATTGAGGAATCATTCAGCTGGGCTGTTATGGCATCACTTTCCTGGGACTGCTCAATAATATAACGTGTGAGTTTTGCTGTATATCCGATGGAACCGCTGATGATCTCTGTTCCGTCTTCCTGTGGTTTTATGATACCGGTAACCTTAAGCGGCATGGCATTTTCGTAAAGGTATCTGATGCCGGAGTCTGTTGAACGAAGGTCTGTATATGTGCCCGTGGCTTCGTCATATGTAAAACAGTCTGAATTGATCACAGCGTGATATTCCTGACTGCAGATTTCTTCGTAAGACCATTTGCTTTTAATTTCTGAAGCGCTTTCCTCATCGTTCATTATATTTTCAACGTCTTCTTCACTTAAAAGTCCCATGGTGTAAAGTGTCAGGTCATCTATTTCGTTATTTTCGTCAAGTACAATGACAATTTCGTTATAGTCATTAGGCCATGATCCGTAAACCAGGTCATACTGGTCAGTGATGGAAGAACTGATGAGACTTCCGTCCTTCCCCTCTAAAAGCTCGCTCCACATGGCCATGTTGCTGGTCATGGAGCTGGAATATGAACTGAGCAGGGCATTGCTGCTTGCGGCTGATGTCAGCGCAGAAGCATCCATTCCCATGTAGTTAGTCATCAGGTCGGCCATCATTTCGCTGGTATCGCACAGAATAATATTGCCGTCCTCAGCTTTGGTATATACCAGGAGAGGAAGGTTATATGAATACTGGATGTTGCTGACACTCTGATAAAATTCTGAATCAGTGTCAGCCATCTTTTCGTCAATATATGCCTTGAATGACTTCAGATCATTTTCTGTGGTTTCAAGGTTGTTCATGGCATCCATCATGTTGAAAATGGCATTTCTCTTGTAAACCGCATCGTTTTCGTGTTCGGCTTTTTCACTTCTGACATCCATGAAGGTGCTCATGAGAGAAGAAAGGTCAATAGTTGAAGCTTCTATGGTCAGAGGGTAAGATGTCAGGGTATCCTTTTGTACGGAATCAATATAGGCATTGGTTCCTTCGGATACGGAAAGTATCAGGGCAATGCCTATGATACCGATGCTTCCGGCAAAGGAAGTAAGTATTGTTCTTCCTTTTTTGGTGATCAGGTTCTTTAATGAAAGCATGAAAGAAGTGCCCAGAGACATGGAAGGCTTTTTGGTCTTCTTTTTGGCAGATGTATCCATTTCGGCATTGATACGCGCCTCCTCTTCGGCAATTTCTTCTTCTGTCATCGGCTGTGAGTCGGAAAGAATATTTCCGTCAAGAGCACGGATTATCCTGGTTGAATACTCCTCAGCCAGCTCCGGGTTATGGGTAACCATAATAACTAGGCGGTCTTTGGAAACCTCCTTCAGTATGTCCATTACCTGACGGCTGGTTTCTGTGTCAAGGGCACCGGTTGGCTCGTCTGCAAGAATGATATCCGGATTGTTTACCAGAGCACGGGCGATGGCAACACGCTGTATCTGGCCGCCGCTCATTTCACTTGGTTTTTTACGGAGCTGGTCTCCAAGTCCTACCATTTCCAGAGCTTCCTTTGCCCGGCGGCGCCTTTCTGAGCGTGATACGCCCGAAAGAACCAGGGCAAGCTCCACGTTCATCAGAACACTTTGATGATAGATCAGGTTATATGACTGGAATACGAAACCGATTGAGTGGTTACGATAGGAGTCCCAGTCTCTGTCTTTATATGATTTGGTGGACCTTCCATTGATCACAAGGTCTCCGGAAGTATACTGATCGAGTCCGCCGATAATATTCAGCATGGTTGTCTTTCCGCATCCGGATGGTCCGAGAATGGAGACAAACTCACTCTTCCTGAAATTAAGCGTGATTCCTTTAAGGGCGTGGACAACGCCTGAACCGGCCTGATAGTCTTTGGTTATATTTTTTAATTGAAGCATTTATTCCTCCTGCTGGTGACAAAAAACTGTTCCTTATTATATGTACCCAAAATCACAAATGCAATTTTTGGACAGATTTTTCAATAAAAATTCACACAATCTGCTGAAAATGAAGAAAACGCCAAGTTTGATGCTTGACTTTAAAGAAACGGTTTAGTAGAATGTTCCTTGCTGTTATTGGTTACGTCCGCAAATCCAAGACAGCAGTGGGCTTTAAGGGACCACACTCTCTCAGGTACCTGAAGCAAAAGTGACATGTAAAATGTGGAGGAATTAAGATGGCAAATATCAAGTCAGCTAAGAAGAGAGTTTTAGTAGCAGAAAGAAACAGAGTAAGAAATCAGGCAATCAGATCTAAGGTTAAGACTGCCGTAAAGAAAGTTTACGCAGCTATCGATGCCGGTGATAAGGCTGTTGCAGCTGAGGCTCTTAAGAATGCTACAGTAGAACTTTACAAGGCAGAAACAAAAGGTGTTTATCATAAGAACATGACAGCACGTAAGGTTTCACGTCTTGCCAAGGCTGTTAATCAGATGGATTGATTTCTAAACAATAGAATATCGTCTGGCCAACGCAATCACCTTCGGGTGATGCGGATTTAATCTTAAATGAAGCAGGCAGTACTACGGTACTGCCTGTTTTATGCTTTTCTTTAATATTTGTTGCAAATGTTAAAGAATAAGCACTAAGATATATAATTTGTTACAAATGCCTAAATAAAGGCTTGTATATGTTGACTTTTTGTGTATTTTTACGTAAAATATCAAAGTTGACAACAATTATTTCATCAAAAAGGAGTGTATTGGATGAGTGGTTTAATGATTTGCGGAATCGGTGCCGGCGTACTTGCTCTTATCTATGCAGCAGTACTCGCAGCCATCGTTTCTAAGCAGGATGAAGGCACTGACAGAATGAAAACTATTGCCAAGGCCATTGCCGAAGGCGCAAGAGCTTTCCTTTTCTCAGAGTATAAGATCCTGATTATTTTTGTAGTTGTCCTCGGACTTATCATTGGATTTGTTCCTGGACTTGGCTGGGTTATGGCACTGTGCTTCCTTGCAGGTGCGGTATTCTCAGTACTTGCCGGATTCTTTGGAATGACAGTAGCAACCAAGGCTAATGTACGTACAGCCGCTGCTGCAATGAACAAAGGCATGAACGGAGCTCTTGGAGTTGCATTCAAGGGTGGCGCAGTAATGGGTATGTGTGTTGCCGGACTTGGATGTCTTGGTGTAAGTGCCATCTACTTCATTACAAAGGATGCTAATGTACTTTTTGGATTCTCACTTGGTGCTTCTTCTATCGCACTTTTCGCCCGTGTTGGCGGCGGTATCTACACAAAGGCTGCAGACGTTGGTGCTGACCTTGTAGGTAAGGTTGAAGCAGGTATCCCTGAAGATGACCCTCGTAACCCTGCTACTATCGCTGATAATGTGGGTGATAACGTAGGTGACGTTGCCGGAATGGGAGCTGACCTTTTCGAGTCTTACTGCGGTTCTCTTATTTCTGCAATCACACTTGGTGTTGCTTTCGCCGGTGGTGAAGCATTTGATAATTATGTATTATTCCCTGTACTTATTTCAGCAATCGGTCTGATCGCTTCAATCCTTGGTACACTGTTTGTACGTACTAAGGAAGGCTCTAACCCTCAGGTTGCTCTTAACATAGGTACATATGTATCTGCTGCAATCGTAATCATCTGCGCATTCATTTTCAGTGGTATCTTCATCGGAAATGTACTTCCTGCAGTTGCAATCGTTGCCGGTATTGTTGTTGGCCTTCTTATCGGTACTCTTACAGAGATCTATACATCTGATAAGTACGGCTCAGTTAAGGAGATTGCCAAGCAGTCTGAGACAGGACACGCTACAACAATCATCGCAGGTCTCTCAGTTGGTATGAAGTCTACAGTACTTCCTATCATTCTTATTGCAATCGGCATCTTCGTTTCATACGCAGTTATGGGCGGATTTGGAGATAACGGCATGGCAGCAGGTGTATACGGAATCGCACTTGCAGCAGTTGGTATGCTTTCAACAACAGGTATCACAGTAGCAGTTGATGCTTATGGTCCTATCGCTGATAACGCCGGCGGTATCGCTGAGATGAGTGAACTTGACGAGGGCGTTCGTAACATCACAGATAAGCTTGACTCTGTTGGTAATACAACAGCAGCCATCGGTAAGGGATTTGCCATCGGATCTGCAGCTCTTACAGCTTTGGCTCTGTTCTCATCATTTGCTGATAAGGTTAAGGACAGCGCATCCTTCTCATTTGACAACATCAATATCCTTGATCCTACAGTAGTTATCGGTCTTCTGATCGGTGGTATGCTGGTATTCTTCTTCTCGGCACTTACCATGTCTTCAGTATCTAAGGCTGCTAACCAGATGGTAGTTGAGGTTCGTCGTCAGTTTAAGGAAATCCCTGGAATCCTTGAGGGAACAGGAAAGCCTGATTACACAAGATGCGTATCCATCTCTACAAAGGCTTCTCTTAAGCAGATGGTACTTCCTGCAGTTATCGCCATCGTTGCTCCTATAATCGTAGGCGTACTCCTTGGAGTTGCAGCACTTGGCGGACTTCTTGCAGGTGCTCTTGTAACAGGTGTTCTTATGGCCATCTTCATGTCTAACGCAGGTGGTGCTTGGGATAATGCTAAGAAGTACATCGAAGGCGGAAAGCATGGCGGCAAGGGATCAGATGCCCACAAGGCAGCTGTAACAGGTGATACTGTTGGTGATCCTTTCAAGGATACATCAGGTCCTGCCATCAATATCCTTATCAAGCTTATGACAGTAGTTTCTCTTGTATTTGTTCCTCTCTTCATCGCTGTTGGTGAGTCAGGACTTCTTGGAGGACTCTTCTAAGAATAGATAATAAATTGAATATCGTTAAATAACGATCAAAGGCCAGCCTTCAGGGGCTGGTCTTTTTGTGCCTGTGGCAGCTGTTACTGATGTTGGACACAAATTTTTAACAGGAATTATATTCGATTAGCAGTTGACATTGGTGAGTGCTAGTGTTAGTATGTGTACAGTGATTAGCACTCCAACGTATTGAGTGCTAACAAGACGAAAGAAAGGCGGTGAAAACATTGACTGAAGAAATGAAAGATCAGAAGATGGATGAATCCGAGGAAATAACAAAAGAAGACCAGGGAACTGCTGAAGAGGCTGAAGCTTCACAGGAACCTGAAGCAACCGAAACAGCTGAAGAATCTGAAGAGCAGGCTGAAGAAAACGAAGCTGAACAGCCTGAGGAAGATCCAAAGACGAAGACTCCTGAAAAGAAGGAACGTAAGCTTGGTTGGACAAAGAAGGCCAAGGAAGAAGCTAAAAAAGCTGAAGAGGAAAAACTCCAGGCACAGATTGCAGAAGCAAATGACAGATATACAAGGCTATTTGCAGAATTCGATAACTTCCGTAAACGGAGTGAAAAAGAAAAGTCACAGATGTTTGCCATGGGAGCTAAGGATGTAGTAGAGAAGATACTTCCTATAGTAGACAGCTTCGAAAGAGGGCTTGCAACCGTTGCTGAAGATAAAAAGGAAGATCCTTTTACAGTCGGAATGGATAAGGTTTACAAGCAGTTCGTGCAGATCCTTGAAGGAATGGGAGTTACGCCGATTGAGGCTGTGGGCAAAGAGTTTGATCCGAACTTCCATAACGCAGTAATGCACGTGGATGACGAGAGTGTGGGAGAGAACATAGTGGTCGAAGAGTTCCAGAAAGGTTATATGTACAAGGAAAGCCTTCTGAGACCAAGCATGGTAAAAGTAGCAAATTAAAAACAACCCGGACCTAAATAAAACAGAAAAATAGGACAGGGAATAAATATAAACATAACCCAAGGAGGATAATAAAAATGAGTAAGATAATCGGTATTGACTTAGGAACAACAAATTCATGTGTAGCTGTAATGGAAGGCGGAAAGCCTGCAGTTATCGCAAATGCAGAGGGCGTAAGAACAACTCCTTCTGTGGTAGCATTCACAAAGAATGGTGAACGTCTTGTTGGTGAGCCTGCAAAACGTCAGGCAGTTACAAATGCAGACAAGACAGTTTCTTCCATCAAGAGAGAGATGGGAACAAGCTATAGAGTAACAATCGATGACAAGAGCTATTCTCCACAGGAGATTTCAGCAATGATCCTTCAGAAACTGAAAAGCGATGCTGAAGCTCACATCGGCGAGAAGGTAACTGAGGCTGTTATCACAGTTCCTGCATACTTCAATGATGCACAGAGACAGGCAACAAAGGATGCCGGAAAGATTGCCGGACTCGATGTAAAACGTATCATTAACGAGCCTACAGCTGCAGCTCTTGCATATGGACTTGACAATGAAAAAGAGCAGAAGATCATGGTATATGACCTTGGCGGCGGTACATTCGACGTATCTGTTATCGAGATTGGTGACGGTGTAATCGAAGTTCTTGCAACAGCAGGTAATAACAGACTTGGTGGAGATGACTTTGATAAGAGAGTTTCAGATTACATCATCGCTCAGTTTAAGAGTGCTGAAGGAATCGACCTGAGCTCTGACAAGATGGCTCTCCAGAGAATCAAAGAAGCTGCAGAGAAAGCCAAAAAGGAGCTCAGCAGCTCAACAACTACAAATATCAACCTTCCATTTATCACAGCAACAGCTGAAGGTCCAAAGCATCTTGACATGGATCTTACAAGAGCTAAGTTTGATGAACTTACACACGACCTGGTTGAAGCTACAGCAGGCCCTGTAAGCCAGGCACTTAAGGATGCCGGAATCACAGCTTCAGACCTTGGAAAGGTTCTGCTTGTTGGCGGTTCTACACGTATCCCTGCTGTACAGGCAAAGGTTCAGCAACTGACAGGCCAGGAGCCTTCAAAGAGCCTTAACCCTGATGAGTGCGTAGCAATCGGTGCTTCAATCCAGGGCGGCAAGCTTGCAGGTGACGCAGGTGCCGGAGATGTACTTCTTCTTGATGTAACACCACTTTCACTGTCTATCGAGACACTGGGCGGCGTAGCTACAAGACTTATCGAGAGAAATACAACAATCCCTACAAAGAAGAGCCAGGTATTCTCTACAGCAGCAGATAACCAGAGCGCAGTTGACATTCATGTTGTACAGGGTGAGAGACAGTTCGCTAAGGATAATAAGACCCTCGGACAGTTCCGTCTTGACGGAATCGCTCCTGCCCCACGTGGAATACCACAGATCGAGGTTACATTCGACATCGATGCAAACGGTATCGTAAATGTATCTGCTAAGGACCTCGGAACAGGCAAAGAACAGCACATCACAATCACAGCAGGTTCTAATATGTCTGATGACGAAATCAACAAGGCAGTTAAGGAAGCAGCTGAGTTTGAGGCACAGGATAAGGCTCGTAAGGAAGCTATCGATACAAGAAATGAAGCAGATTCTCTGGCAGTTCAGGTTGAGAAAGCTCTTAACGAGGCCGGTGACAAGCTTGACGCAGCAGACAAGGCTGAAGTTGAGTCTGACCTGAGCACACTGAAGGCACTCCTTGGCGATGGAAACACAGAGCTTACAGCAGAGCAGGTTGAAAGCATCAAGTCTGCAAAAGAAAAGCTGATGAACAGCTCACAGAAGGTATTTACAAAGATGTATGAGCAGGCTCAGCAGCAGGCAGGCGGTGCAGGATTCCAGGGTCAGCCGGGACCTGACATGGGCGCAGGTACTCAGGATGCGGGTGCATCTAATGCAGATGATGATGTAGTAGACGGCGACTTCAAAGAACTGTAATTTATCAGGTAAGATAATTTGATCAACACATGGCTAGGTGAAGGGCGGAGAGCGCTCTTCACCTAAGCTGATATATAGGATAGAAAAAGAAGGTAACACAAAATGGCAGATAAACGCGATTATTATGAGGTCCTCGGTGTAGATAAAAATGCCGACCAGGACACCATCAAGAAAGCATACAGACAGCTGGCCAAAAAATATCATCCGGACGCAAATCCGGGAGATGCCGAGGCAGAGGCAAAGTTCAAAGAGGCATCTGAGGCTTACGGCATTTTAAGTGACGCAGAAAAGAAGGCACAGTACGACAGATTCGGACATGCGGCGTTTGAAAATGGTGGTGGCGGCGGAAACTACTACCAAAACATGAACATGGATGATATCTTCTCAAGCTTTGGGGATATTTTCGGCAGCATGTTTGGTGGCGGCGGAAGAAGCCGGAGGAATCCTACCGGGCCGCAGAATGGTCAGAATGTGCTGGCATCGGTACGCCTGACATTTGAAGAAGCAGTATTTGGCTGTGAAAAGACGATAGAGATCAATTTTAAAGAAACATGTACAACCTGTAACGGAAGCGGAGCAAAACCTGGCACAACTCCGGAAACCTGTACGAAGTGCGGAGGTTCGGGACGTGTAACAGTGACCCGCCAGTCTCTCTTTGGAATGATGAGAGAAGAACAGGTCTGCCCGGATTGCGGCGGAACGGGAAAGATTATCAAAGAAAAGTGTCCGGATTGCCGAGGACTGGGATATAAGCCTACAAGAAAGAAAATTTCTGTTAAGATTCCGGCAGGAATCGAATCCGGCCAGAGAGTAAGAGTTGCAGGTCAGGGAGAACCTGGAGTAAGAGGCGGCGCAAGAGGTGATCTTCTTGTAGAAGTAAATGTATCAAGACACCCTATATTTGAAAGAGACGGAGTTAATCTCTATTCTGAGATGAGAATTTCCTTTGCAGACGCGGCTCTGGGCGGAGATCTGAAGGTTCAGACAATTGACGGAGATGTATTGTTCCCAATCAAGGCCGGCACCCAGACCAGCACTACCATAAGACTTAAGGGCAAGGGCGTTCCTTATCTGAATAATAAGGACAGAAGAGGCGATCAGTACACAAGGCTTGTGGTTGATGTGCCAAAGCATCTGAACTCAAAGCAGAAGAAGGCACTGGAAGCTTATAAAGAGGCCATGGAAAAATAGTCCTCGCTCTTTTTCGCAAAATGCGATACAATAACAAAACACTTTATTTTACAGAGGCTTCGCAAAGTGCGGAGCCTTTTTGGGGGATTGGAAATAATGATCTGGAATAAATATACGATCAAGACAACAACAAAGGATGCCGAAGTGGTCAGTGCACTGCTGATGGATTATGGCATCAATGATGTGGAAATCGAAAATAATGTTCAGCTGACGGATGAAGAATTAAATCAGATGTATGCCGATTTTGTAAAGGAACTGCCGGAGGATGACGGAACCTGCTTCATAAATTTCTTCATGAAGTTTGATGAAAATGAGAGCCCTGAAGAGCGAAAAACTAAGATAGATCAGGTATGGGCAGGGCTGAAGGAAGATAGGGAAAGGTTTGGACTTGACCCGATGGAATTTTCAGAAGAGACTGTAAATTCCGAAGACTGGGAAAACAAATGGAAGGAATATTTTAAACCTTTCAGGGTGGACGACATACTTATTAAGCCGACATGGGAAGAACTTCCTGAAAATGAAGATTACAAGGTTGTTATAGAGATTGACCCGGGCATGGCCTTCGGAACAGGAATGCATGAGACAACCAGACTGTGCCTGCGTGGAATATGCAAATACATGAAAGAGGGCGATGTGATAACCGATCTGGGATGCGGCAGCGGCATACTTTCAATCGGGGCACTGAAGCTTGGCGCAAGTTTTGCAAGTGCAGTAGATATTGATCCTCAGGCGACAGCAGTGGCAGTGGAAAACTTCGCCTCAAATAACATTGATGACAGGACTTTCATGGTGCAGACAGGAAATGTTCTTACTGATGACAACATGAAAGAAATGTTTGCGGTACGTCCTGCGGACATTGTACTGGCTAACATTCTGGCCGATGTCATTGAGCCCCTTTGCGGTGAGGTCCAGGATTATATGAAGAGCGGGGCATATTTTATTTCCAGCGGTATCATCGATACCAAGGAGCAGTTGATTGTGGACGCAGTAAATGCAAACCCGGAATTGGAACTTGTTGAAGTAGTAAGCGGCGGAGACTGGCGGAGCGTGGTAGCCCGCAGGAAGTAAGGCAATGTATCATTTTTTTACTACACCTGAAAACATAAGCAAAGATACAGTAACCATCACCGGCACAGATGTGAATCACATTAAAAATGTGCTCCGCATGAAAGTGGGTGAGGATGTACTGATCAGTGACGGTACAGGAATCGATCATACCTGCAAAATAGCTGCAATCAGCGATGATGAGATAATCTGCGAGATTACCGGAAGCGGCGAAAGCCTAAGCGAACCATCCGTCAGATTTTATCTTTTTCAGGGACTTCCAAAGTCGGATAAATTTGAACACATAATCCAAAAGAGCGTGGAACTGGGAGTGTACGAGATCATCCCTGTTCAGACCGGGCGAAGCATAGTTAAATATGACGATAAAAAAGCCAAAAACAAGGTGGAACGCTGGCAGAAGATTGCTGAAAGTGCGGCAAAACAGAGCAGGCGCGGTATCATACCTGAAGTTAAGAATGTGATGACATTCAAAGAAGCATTAAAGTATGCAGCCGGCGGATTTGACGGCAATAATACGGAATTCATGAATATAATTCCGTATGAAAACTTTAAGGACATGAAGGCTACAAGAGAAATCCTTTCAGAGATAAAACCGGGCATGAGTGTGGGAATATTTATTGGCCCTGAGGGCGGTCTGGAAGAAAAAGAAGTGGAAATGGCAGGAGAACTTGGAGTCCGGAGTATTTCCCTGGGAAACAGGATTTTAAGAACCGAGACTGCACCGCTGATGCTTCTTAGCTACCTGACATTTGTGCTTGAATAGGTAATAAACATGGAATGTTATTTAGACAACAGTGCAACCACACGTGTAAGCGACGAGGTGGTGGAAATAATGACAAAGGTCATGCGGGAAGATTTCGGAAATCCGTCTTCCAAGCACATGAAAGGCGTGGAAAGTGAACATTATCTGCGTCAGGCCCGGGAGAGGATTGCCAGATGTCTGAAGGTTAATGAAAAGGAAATTCTTTTCACTTCCGGCGGAACAGAGTCCAACAACATGGCTCTCATTGGCACCGCGATGGCGAATCAGAGAGCTGGAAAACATATCATCACAACTGCAATTGAGCATGCAAGTGTGCTGGAACCTTTAAAATATCTGGAAAAAGAAGGTTTTGAGATAACTTATCTGACGGTTGATGAAGCGGGGCACATAAGCCTTGAGGAACTGGAGCAAAGCATACGTTCCGATACAATCCTTGTATCAACCATGTTTGTGAACAACGAGATTGGGGCAGTCCAGGATATTACAGCAATTGGTAAACTTATAAAGAAAAAAAATCCTGGTATCATTTATCACACGGATGCAATTCAGGCCTTTGGAAAATATGAGATTCATCCGGCTAAAATGAATATCGACCTGGTAAGTGTATCAGGCCATAAGCTTCACGGCCCTAAGGGAATAGGTTTTCTTTATATTAATCCGAAGATCAAGATAAGACCGTTGATCCTTGGAGGCGGGCAGCAAAAGGGAATGAGAAGCGGTACCGACAATGTACCGGGAGCAGCAGGCCTTGGGCTGGCAGCAGAGACTGCTTATAAAAATCTGAGGGAAAATAATGCTCACATGAATGAGGTTAAGGACCGGATGATCACGGGACTTGAAAACATTTCAAAAGAGCTGAGCACCAAAGAAAACAGAATGAATTTAAAAATCAATTCATTCAGGGGTGAACAAAGTGCACCTCATATCGTAAGCTGCACATTTGCACCGATAAAGAGCGAGGTGCTGCTTCATGCCCTGGAAGAAAGAGGCGTGTATGTATCCAGCGGATCTGCCTGTTCCTCAAATAAACCGGGGCTTTCCGGAACACTCCAGTCCATAGGGTTGACGCCAAAAGAGGCTGACTGTACACTCAGGTTCAGCTTTACTGAGACTACTACAGAGGAAGAGATAGACTGGGCTTTGGCGCAGCTTAAAGAGCTGCTTCCTGTTTTCTCGAAATTTGTATCACACTAGAAAAGGATAATAAACATGGAAACAAGAGTTGAAGAGACCATAAAGAAACATGATATCGGCATGAACTGCGCTCAGGCAGTTGCCTGTACATATTGCGATTTGTTTGGCGTGGATGAAGAGACAATGTTCAGGACCACCGAGGCCATGGGCCTTGGAATGGGCGGCATGGAAGGAACCTGCGGAGCAGTATCGGGAGCATGCGCCATAATAGGATTGATGAACAGCTCGGCAAACCTTGAGCATCCTGACAGCAAAGCTGCTACATATAAAATTTCAAAGAGGTTGACGAGCGCTTTTAAGGAGCAGAACGGATCGCTGATATGCAGAGAACTGAAAGGCGTGGATACAGGAAAAGTTTTAAGGAGCTGTCCGGACTGTATAAGAGACGCGGCAGAAATGCTTGAAGATATTCTGGCAGAGAACGGAAAGTAAAGGAAACAACCATGGAAAAGAAATATCTGATAAAGTATTCAGAGATTGGCATAAAGGGAAATAACCGCCATATTTTTGAGGATATGCTTGTCAAAAACATAAAGGCAGCCCTGAGATTGGCCCTTAACGAAAGATATGAAGTTAAAAAGGCTGACGGCAGGATATATGTGACAAGCGATGACAGCGAAATGGATGAAACCATTGCGGCTGTTACAAAGGTGTTTGGTGTAGCAGGAATTGCCCCGATGACTCAGTATGATAAATGCGATCTGGAGACATTAAAGGCCCATGCGGTTAAATACATAGATGATACATATGAGGATAAAAATTTTACTTTCAAAGTAAACGCCAGGAGAGCTGATAAGGCGTATCCTCATACATCCGTGGATATTAATGTTTTGACCGGCGAGGCCATACTGGATGCATTTCCTGAAACCAGTGTGGATGTACATGACCCGCAGGTAAGCCTGGTGATCGAGGTACGCCCTTATGCCATAAATATTTATTCTGAAGTGATACCGGGACCGGGCGGGATGCCGGTTGGCTCTTCGGGAAGAGCAATGCTCCTGCTTTCGGGAGGCATTGACAGCCCTGTTGCAGGTTATCTGGTTTCAAAAAGGGGTGTGGCAATTGATGCGGTTTATTTCCATGCACCACCTTATACATCAGAAAGAGCAAAACAGAAGGTAGTGGATCTGGCAAAGATCATTTCAGCATACACCGGACCAATCAGACTCCATGTAGTTAATTTCACTGATATACAGATGAAAATCTATGAAATCTGTCCGCATGACGAGCTGACCATTATCATGAGAAGATACATGATGAGACTTGCAGAACATTTTGCAAATGAAAGAGGAGACCTGGGACTTGTAACAGGTGAAAGTATCGGACAGGTGGCCAGCCAGACCATGCAGAGCATGATGTGTACAAATGCGGTATGCAGGATGCCTGTTTACAGGCCGCTGTGCGGATTTGATAAGCTGGACATTGTCGAAATCTCAGAAAGAATCGGTGCTTATGAGACTTCGATACTTCCATATGAGGATTGCTGCACAATATTTGTGGCAAAACATCCGGTAACAAAGCCGCGTCTGGAGCGCATCGAAAAATCAGAACATAAGCTGGACGGCATTATTGAAGAATTGTATCAGCAGGCAATAGATACTGTAGAGATTATTGAAATTTAAAAGATAAATGAAGGCAGCATTCCATACATTAGGCTGCAAGGTTAATTCCTATGAAAGCCAGGCCATACTTGAACAGTTTCAAAAGGCCGGCTATATAATAGTGGAATTTTCCCAGGCAGCTGACGTTTACATTATAAATACATGTTCTGTTACTTCCATGGCAGAACACAAATCGAGGCAGATGCTTCACCGGGTCAGGAAACTAAATCCCAATGCGGTAGTAGTTGCTACGGGGTGCTATGCCCAGAGAGTGGGAGAAGAACTTTTAAATGACAGTGCCATCGACATAGTTGTTGGAAATAACAGAAAAAGTGAGATTACGGAGATTGTTGCAGATTTTATTGCTGAAAAAGGCGGAAAAAATGCAGTAGTCGGAGATCTGATGAAATGCAGGGACTATGAAAGTCAGATGATCACAAGCCTTGGAGAAAATGTCAGGGCATATGTAAAAATCCAGGATGGCTGTGACCGATTCTGCTCTTATTGCATTATCCCCTATGTCAGAGGACGTTCAAGATGCCGTGATAAGAAAGAAATCTTAAACGAGATCAGGACACTTGCAGCCAATGGATATAAGGAAATTGTCCTGACAGGGATTGATATTTCCATGTATCAGGGGATGATAGAACTGGTCGAGGAAATAGAAAATATTGACGGGATAGAACGCGTAAGGCTGGGATCTTTAGAGGCAGGTATAGTTACCACAGAGTTTATTGAAAGATTTGCCCGCTGTAAAAAGGCCTGTCCACATTTCCATCTGTCGCTTCAGAGCGGATCTAATGCCACCCTTAAGAGGATGAACAGGCATTACAGCGCAGAGGAATTTGCTGAAAAGGTTGAATTTATCCGTAAAAGTTTTGATATCTGTGCTATCACTACCGATTGTATAGTGGGATTTGCAGGAGAAACAGATGAAGAGTTTGAGGAAAGCTTTGAATTTGTAAAGAAAATGGCATTTACCCAGACTCATGTTTTTAAATATTCCAGAAGAGAGGGAACTGTGGCAGACAGGATGCCGGATCAGGTATCCGAACAGGTGAAAAACGAGCGGAGTGCGCGGATGATCGAAATGGCAGACGGCCTTAACAGAAAGTTTGAAGAAAGTCTGCTGGGAATGACAAGGCCTGTGCTGATTGAAGAAGAAACCTGTACGTTGGATGGCCGAAGGATCCTGATAGGCTTTACACCGGAGTACATAAAGGTCGGAATTGAAACAGGCGAAAAGGAATGTTTTATAAACAAGGTAGTAAATGTTTTGCTGGAAAAATTTGATGAGACAGCAAACGGGAGAGTCATTCTTGGAAGAAAAATGTAACGATAGTGTTAAGAATTCGGCAAAGCCTTGCAGAGTTAGAATATTTGTACTAAAATCTAGAATATGAGTGAAAATTTGAGTTTTACACAACATTATAATATTCCAAAAGAAGAGATTCTTAC
>R11__coassemble_1080_pt1 | contig 16147 bp, 11 predicted proteins | sample R11__metabat2_high_PE_009 | metagenome-assembled genome bin R11
ACATTTACTGATGAGGCAGGTCAGTATAAGACATCTTCAGCCACATATCAGGCTATTGCATGGGCAGCTTCAACTGGTGTAACTAAGGGATATTCCGATGGAACATTCGGATGCACAAAGGATTGCCTGAGAGAGCAGATCGTAACATTCCTTTACAGAGCAAATCAGAAAAAGTAATTTAATGGAGATTTTGATGAGCGGCGGATGATATGTCGCCAATTGTGAAAAATTGTCCGAAAAATAGACACTTCTTCGGAAGTGTCTATTTTTTTAGCACTTGAATCTACTTAAACTTAACCTAAAAATTTCTGAATAAATTTGGGAGGTTACTTATGAATATCGAAGATGTAAAGGCTAGAGTAAAGGAACTGTTAGTTGAAAATCTGGGAATTGATGCAGATGTATTGGAGTATGATACAGAACTTTTCGGAGAGCTTATTGACCTGGATTCAATTGATTCAATGACCATTATCGATGTAGTTGACGATGAGTATGGCGTTTCAATGACAGGCGCTGATAAGGAAAATTTCTTCAGCGTAGAGGCAATTGCTAATTTCATAGTTAATCATACTGAGGCATAAAGATGACAGACAACAAACTGAGATGTGTTATCACAGGTATCGGAACGATTAATGCCATTGGCAAAAATGTAGATGAATGCTGGAATAATATCCTTTCATCAAAAAGCGGAATTGGTCACACCAAAACCGTTGACAGTACAGGGTGCTACTCAGATTATTCCGCTGAAGTAGACATAACCGATCAGGAGCTTTGCAGCGAACTTAAAACTGAGGGCTATGTGGATCGTGTGTCGCTTCTTTGTCTTAAAGCATGCGAAGAGGCATGCGCAGATGCCGGAATTGATGACTTTAAAGGAAACCGTATGGCCAGTGTCATCATGGGAAGCTGCGTAGGCGGCGGAAAGAGCATTGACAATTACTATACGAAGGAAAAGACAAGAGAACGCGTACAGGAAATGCCGATTTCTGCTTTGGCTAATCATGTGGCTTCAAGATACCACGCCGGCGGAGTGGTAACAAATATAGCCAACGCATGTGCTGCAGGAACAATGAGCATTGCTTATGCCAGCGACCTGATAAGAGACGGCAGGGCACAGATCGTAATAGCCGGAGGTTCAGATTCATTTTCATCTGTACCATATGCGGGATTTTTGTCACTGCACGCCCTGGCAGATGGTGCATGTTCACCTTTCAACCATTCAAATGGCATTACCCTGGGAGAAGGGGCAGGAGCCGTTATAGTAGAATCCTATGAACATGCTGTAGCCAGAGGCGCTAAGATTTATTGTGAGGTGCTGGGCGCAGGTATCAGTGCCGATGCTCATCATATCACAGCCCCGAGACCTGATGGCCAGGGACAGATGTATGCCATAAATGCAGCAATTGAGCATTCGGGACTTAAAAGTGAAGACATCGACTATGTAAATGCCCACGGAACAGGAACTGCAAAAAATGATGAGGCAGAGTTTCTCTCGCTCCATACCATTTTTGACGGCAAGGGTGATCTGAGCGTCAGCTCAACTAAGGCAATGACAGGTCACTGCCTGGGAGCAGCCGGTGCGATTGAAGCAGTTTTTTCAATCAAGGCTCTTAAGGAGGGCATTGTTCCTCCAACGCTGGGGTATTCAGATGAGGACATTGAGGCTCTTAAGGAAAAGGCCGGAGAAATTGATTTCAGACCAAATGAGCCGGCTAAGAAAGCACTCACCAGCGTAATGAGCAATTCTTTTGCATTCGGCGGAACAAATGCCAGCATCATCTTCAGCAGTGAAGCCGGAGATATTAAACTGGCAGATGAAAAGCAGGATATCGTGATCACAGGTCTTGGAATTGTAACTCCCCTCGGCAATGGAAAAGAGCGTTATATCGCAGCCGTAAAAGCCGGAGAAAAGGCAGGTGAGGGAGCTGAGTCTGCAGTCGGAACAGAGGATTACAACGAACTCGGGATAAAAATGTCATTCTACAGAAAGCTTGACCACTTCAGTCAGCTTCAGGCAGTATCAGGAATGGCGGCTCTCAAAGATGCAGGATATGAAGTAAATGCGGGAAATGAGTTCAGGGCCGGAATAATCGTGGGCTCCAGCGAAGGCGCGTTGGCCAGTGCCTGCGATTTCCAGAAGCTGATAACAGAAAAGGGAAATGCTGCAGGTTCCGCGTTTAAATTCCCTAATACTGTATATAATGCGGCCGGCGGATATCTTTCAATTTGCTCAGGACTTAAAGGCTATAATGCAACTGTGACAAACGGGCCTCAAAGTGCCCTTTCCGGAGCCGCATACGGAGCAGGGATCATCAGAAACGGCTGGGCAGATGCGATGCTCGTTACCGGAAATGATGAAAAGGGCGAGATAATCAGCGAGCTTTATGACATGCTGGGAACAGGCTATGACCTGTCGGACGGCAGCGTATCTGTCCTGATGGAAAGCAGAGAATCTGCGTCGCTCAGAGGTGCAAAGAGCTACTGCAGCCTTACAGGCTTCGGCATGGCATGTTCCGGAACGGGAAAATGTGAGGGCGCAGATGGAGCGCTTAAAGCAGCTGTGAAGAGTGCACTCTCAGATGCGGGAATTACTGCCGCAGACATTGACTGCGTTTACGGATTCGCAAACGGCGTGGCTGAAATAGACTCTCTTGAAAACAACATGATGACTGAAATCTTTGCAGGAAAGAAATCAATTTCTGTCAAAGAAAGATTGGGAGAAGGAAGGGCAGCTTCTGCAGCACTGGCCCTGGCTCATGCAGGCCTGATGCTGTCAGGCCAGATAGAAGAAGACGGCGGCGTAATGAGCAAAGACATTAAGAATGCGCTGGTGGTTTCATTCTCTGAAAAAGGCTCATTTACAGCAATTGTACTTAAAAAGGAGGCCTAATATGAAGACGGCAATAGTTACCGGTGCATCTAAAGGCATAGGACGTGCCTGCGCGTTAAGGCTTGCAGGGGACGGATATACGGTAGTTGTAAATTACAGTCACAGCGATGAGGCAGCAGCCGGAGTTGTGGCAGAAATTAAAGCTGCAGGCGGGGAGGCCGTTTCCTATAAGGCAGATGTTACCGACCTGGGGCAGGTTAAGCAGATGATGCGGGACGTAAATAAGCAGTTCGGAAGGATTGATGTGCTGGTAAATAATGCCGGGATCGTCAAGGACGAGTACCTTCTGATGCTGAAAAAAGATGTCCTGGACAAGTGCTTTGATACCAATGTTAAGGGCTATTTTTACTGCTCACAGCAGGCTGTGCTTAAGATGATGGCCAAAAAGCAGGGTATCATTGTAAACATGTCTTCTGTCAGCGGGTCAATCTCCATCCCGGGGCAGACCGTATACAGCGCTACGAAGGGCGCAGTAAACCAACTGACCAGGACGATGGCAAAGGAACTGGCAGAGTTCGGAATCAGGGTCAATGCTGTAGCTCCCGGCTTTATCGAAACAGATATGTTGAACGACATTCCTGAGGAGAAGAAGGAAGAGTATCTTAAGGCCATCCCTATGCACCGTCTCGGAAGTGTAGAGGATGTGGCAGGTATCGTGTCAATGCTTTGCTCCGACAGCTGTGCATACATGACCGGGCAGATACTGACATTGGACGGCGGACTGTCGCTGTAAGAAAATTAAGAATTTAAGGGCAATGGTATTTGCTTTTTGTCAGAAATGCCATTGAGGAACAAAGGAATGAATATTTACGGAATTAATAAATTGCTGAAGCAGCGTCCGCCGTTTCAGATGATTGAACGCGTGACAGATTATGTGCCGGGTGAGTACATGACCGGCACAAAGACCGTATCAATAAATGATCCATGGTTTGTGGGTCATTTCCCTGATACACCTATTCTGCCGGGAGTACTGATCATCGAAGCCTGCGCGCAGCTTTGCTCGGTAGCCGCTCAGGTGGATGAGGCTGAAGCCGGCGAAGGTGCTGGCGGTGGAATGGCAGCAGACAAGCTGAAGGTACTGCTTAAAGTAGACGGATTTAAGTTTTTAAAGCCTGTAATCCCCGGAGATGTAATGACGATTACTGTAAGTAAAAAGGGCAAGGGTTCCATACTTATTGCTTATGAGTGCCGGGTAGAAGTGGCAGGAGAGATAAGAAGCAAGGGAACGATCACATTTACAGAGATTGACAGCTCGGTTGTCATGGAGTCGGGAAATGAGTGATTTAAAGATTTTGATTCTTAACGGAAGTCCGCATGGGCAGAACAGCACCACGATGTGCGCCACTAATGCATTCGCTGAAGGCATAAAAGAGGAAACCGGCGGCGAAATAGAGATCATTGACATTTCAAAGCTGAACGTACGGCCCTGCATGGGCTGCCTGTCATGCTGGGGCAGGACCGAGGGTGAGTGCGTCATAAAAGACGACGACATACCGGCGGTGAAGGAAAAAATCCTGAATGCAGATATTATCATCGAGAGTTTTCCACTGTATTTCTTCGGAATGCCGGGGGCAGTAAAGGTGTTTACGGACAGGATGATGTCCATGATAAAGACTTATGAAGGGCAGGGAGTTCCCCGCTCAGGTCAGTCTGCCCACGGACTCAGATACCCGGACCCGGAGAAGTCCTTTGTACTGATCTCCAGCTGTGCTTACACGGAGACCGACATGATCTATGACCCGCTTAAAGCCCAGTACGACCTGATAATCGGAAAGGGAGAGTACACTGACTTGTTTTTCCCACAGCTTAAGACGCTGGTGGATAAGGGAGGAAGCCGGAAAGTCAGGTTTGAAAACCGTGTGAAGGCAGCCGGGCGTGAATTCGGCAGGAACAGAGCGCTCTCTGCTGAGACAAAGGCTGGCATAGTCAGAGCCCCATTTCCGCAGGACGTATACAAAGTCATCATAGAAAATGTATGGGAAGAAGAGAGAAGGAGGGGTGCACGTGTCACAGCTGACAAAACAGGCAATCCAACATGAATTCGGCGAAATGCTGAAGGAAGCACCCTTTAAGCAGATAACAGTCCGTGCCCTTACTGAACGTACCGGCATAAACCGTAATACATTTTACTACCATTATAAGGACATATATGATCTGGCTGAGGACTACTTTCAGGTGAGAGTGCACCGCATAGTAGACGCTTACCCGGTAAATGGCTCCCAGTGGACCAATGGTATTAAATCATTGCTGGATTTTTTTCAGCAAAACCGTGTCATTGCAATGAATATCTACAATTCCATGGATTATGTGGTTCTTGAAGATGTCATGTTCAATGCACTTATCGATTATAGCAGAGTTTATATCGAAAATAAATCCGCCGGCCGGAACATGAAGGAAGAAGACATAAAGCGCATAGCCGATTTCATTACGCTTGCAATCACCGGCTGCATCATGCGGTGGGCAAAAGACGGCATGAGGGGAGAACCGTCCGCGGTAATCGACCGGTACATAAAATTATTTGGATCAACATTGAATTATATCGCAGAAAATGCGGATGCCTTGATTGATTAGGCATCCGCATTTTTATGTTTGTAAGCAAACGTAATGCTTGATTTGTCGCGCATTAATGTTATTCCAGAGCTTTTCCGATGGCACCGTGTCTGTCTGCAACAGCCGTAACTATCAGGCTGATTACAGCCATAATGCCTTCATAGACTGCAAAAGTGGCCCAGAATGCCTGAGTGCCGAATATTGCCGGAAGAAGGATTGTAATGCCTGAATTGATGATAAAGCTTCGCAGTACGTTTATAAGTATTGCGTATTTTGTACGGGTTGTAGAGTATAAATAGCTGGATGTGATCAGGGTAACTGCCTGAATAGCATATCCCCAGGCATAGATTCCCATGCAGGATTTTGTAACCGCAGCTGTAGCCTCATTTGCTGCGTAAAGAACACAGAAAACATCAGAAAGCAGAATTACAGCAACAGTTATCAGCGCGGCTCCGACAGTACCGATTATCAGACCGATGCGTCTGAAAAATTTCAGATTGGATTCATTTCCGGCACCATATGACTGTCCGAACAGAGGCTGCAGTCCCTCGGCAGTTCCGCTGGACATTGCTATGGCAAAGCAGGCAACGTAGCAGATGATGGAGTAGGCATTTTCCGCGGCCTCACCCATCTGCCCCACCAGTATGATATTGGAGATCACAGTTGTGACCGGTGTACAGAACTGGGCGATGCATTCAGGGATTCCACGGACAAGGATCTTTCCTGTCAGCCGCCAGGAGAATCTGAACTTGTGGAAAGAAAGATTTCCCTTTTTCTTCAAAAAATGGGGCAGCACAATAAACATGGCAACTGTCTGTGATATGCCGGTGGCAATGGCAGCGCCCTTCAGCCCCATCTGAAGAGGGAATATGAACAGCCAGTCTCCAAAAATATTAAGCGATGTTGCAATTATCGTGGCGATAGTGATAAGCCCCGGCCTGCCGTCATTTCTTACAAAGCCGTTAAAAAGCGTGCACATTCCGCACGGAATAAAAAATACTCCATACCAGAAAATGTAGTCGCTTGTCATGCGCAGATAGGTTTCATTGGCACCTAAAAGCGTGCTGACGGTGTCAGTAAAAAAGCTTCCTACAAGAGTGAAGATAACAGTTACCGCAAGGGCCAGAACGAAAGAGTGCATGAACACCTCGTTGGCCCCCTTGCTGTCACCCCTTCCGACACGGATGGCAGTGATGGTAAGGCCTCCGATGGTGACCAGCATCATAAAGGCTGTAAAGAAAAGAATGAACGGAAATGCTATGTTTATGGCACCCAGACCGTCGTCTCCAACTCCCTGGCCTACAAAAATCCCATCAACCACGGTAAACAGAAATATGCTTAGAAAACTCAGGATTGATGGGACCAGATATTTAATTAACAGTTTGCGTCTTGATAAATTTTCCATGATTTTAAGAAGGGACTTCAGGCAGTGAAGCCGCCGGGATACCCGGGAGACTGACTGAAATCTTGGCGTTTTAAAAGAAAATCTGAGAAAATTGTAAGATTTCAGCCAGCCTCCTACCAGTCTACTAAGATGAGTTATCCACTCATAAGCTTATCAGAACGAGGAACCTGACTTGCTTGAACCGCCCTTAGACTTGCCGAATATCATAAGCAGGAGTCTTAATATCTTGAAATATACATAGAGTATGGTATAAGCAAGTCCCCATGCTGCCATCCACTCGTACTTCTTATCCATCTTGTTTGTAACGCATCTTTCGATCGTGTCAAAATCAGCCAGCATGAAAAGAGAAGCAATGATAATGAATACGACTGACAGAAGAATGCTGACAATAGGGTTATTCATGATCTGGTTGACACCGGACATAAGATTTCTTGTAGCCGGGATCAGGTTCAGGATGAATAACAGGATACCTGAAAGAACGATGGTTGCAAATAAAGCAAAGATTATGCCTCTGAACCTGGCTGTGACTTTAATGATCCTCTTGGCATATACAAAGAGCATTGCACCTACCAGCATTACGGTAAGCACCGCTGCCAGCAGAGATATCCATTTGAGGTCGGATCTGAGGGCTGTGGTGATAAAACCTACAACAATGCCCTGAGCCAGCGCATAAAGGGTTCCGGTAACAGGGATGGTAGGTCTGATAAGCCATGCCAGGAACGGTGTGATAAGGGAAATAAGCACTGCTGCCGCAACGATAATGATGTCTGTCATTGTCATTGTCAGGTCATATATTCCGCCTTCATCTGTCGGTACAGCGTGAAATACATTAGCTGTTGTGCTGATGAGGATATTGTGAAGCGCCAGATATCCAAGCACGCCTACAATGGTCACAACAAGAAAGAATATTGTCTTTCCTGCAATTCCGCCGTATGTGGAACATGAGGCATCGGCATATTCGGCCTTTTTCTCCATTTTCCTGATGACGGGGTTAGCCATGCTGCCAAAGAAGCCGCCGCTTTTCTTTGTTCCGTTTACTACTGTAGCTGCCATATAAGGTTACTTCCTTTCCTTTTACAGTGAAATTTTACTGTAAAATGATATCACACTTTGGCGGGAAATGGGGACATGTTTTGGGAGGAAGGCAGCGTAAAAGGATTTATGCCTTTAATAAAATGTGGATTTTATTTATTTCCTCCCAACTGTATTCAATATTGTCAACCTGGTATTTTACAATCTTTATTTCCAGCGTGTCTTCTTCAAGAGGATTGTATTTTGCTCCGGGATAATTTATGTCTGCTTCTACAGTTCCTGTAACTTCTGAATATTCATACTGGTAAGTAATAGGAAGAGGCAGTTCATCATTGGCGTTAAAGTGCCGGCTCAGGGTGCGGTCACACAGCTCTTCTGTGATATACTGCAGCTTGTTTATCAGCTTTTTAGGTATCATGTGACGGGCACCGTATGCCAGTACCTCATTGATCATGTTTACATAGTCGTAGCCCGGAGAGTCTATCACGTAATTAAATGTACTGAGTTTCTTAATGAAACGCCTTGTCTTTTCTTTTGTCGGGTTTTCAAAAATCGCCTCAACTGTTCCATCATCATATATGGTCTTATCATCCATGTAGAAAACACGGTTTGAGATCTTCTTTGCAAATTCCATTTCATGAGTTACGACCAGCATTGTAATCCCGGAGTCAGCCAGGTCCTTGATCACATGCTGGACTTCATTCACCATGGTAGGGTCCAGGGCACTGGTTGGCTCATCAAAGAGCATGATCTCGGGTTCCATCGCCAGAGCACGGCATATGGCAACACGTTGTTTCTGGCCGCCGGAAAGCTGGGCTGGGAATTTCAGGGCTTTATCATCGAGACCCACCTTATGAAGGAGAGACAGAGCCTTTTCATAGGCATCCTGGCGGGGAACTTTCCTGACGATCATAGGAGCCAGCATGATGTTTTCGATGACAGTCATGTTTTCGAAAAGATTAAAGGTCTGGAATACCATTCCTATTTTGCTGTGCAGCTCCTGTAGTGATTTCCTGTCATCCTTTATGGCAGTTCCAAGAACAGATACCTCGCCTTCTGTCGGTTGTTCCAGCCTGCTGATACAGCGAAGAAGCGTTGACTTTCCGCAGCCGGAAGGACCGATCAGGGAAATCACATCGCCGCCCCTGATGACAGCATTAAGGTCCTTTAAAATGAAATTATCCCCATAGCTTTTACCAAGGCTTTTAATTTCAATGGCGTTATCGCCTTTATTTATATGACTTTGGTAGCCGGACTCCTGACGCGGCCTGCCGGTATCAATGCCTTTAAGAACACGATTTGCCTGATTATTAAGCAGGATTTTTTCTGCCTTTCCAATAATCAAAGTCAGGAGCCAAGCAAATAAAAGATAAATAATGGCGGTGGTGATCAGTGGGAAAAACGATTCATAGGTCCTGGACCTTATGATATCGGAAACCTTTGTCAGATCTTCCACAGCTATATAGCCTACTATGGCAGTGGCTTTAACAAGGCTTACCAGTTGCCCTTTATAAACAGGAATAAACCCGGGCAGCAGCTGGGGAATGATGACTTTGCGGTATGTCTGTAATTTGGAAAAGCCAAGAATGGCTGCAGCTTCCCACTGATTTTTTCCTACTGATTCGATGCCGGAGCGCAGCATTTCTGATGTATATGCCCCAAACTCCAGAGAAAAACAGATCACAGCCACATATAGTCCGTCGATTTTTACTTTTCCAAATACAAGATAAAACATGATCAGCAGCAGGACTACCATGGGGATACCCTGTAAAAGTCTGATGAAGGCAGATGCCAGGAGCTGTGCCGCTTTGAATTTTGAGCGCCTTATGGCACAGAGCAGGACTCCCAGAAGGGAGCCGAAAATAATTGTAAGAAACGTGATGAATACGGTCACCTTAAGACCTTTTAAGACCATGAGCCATCTGTCCTGCTCGATAAAGTTTTTGTAAAAGCTTCTGCCGATGGAAGTAAAAATATTGGTGCCGGAAGAGGCGGCAGCGCCGGATGCCTTACGTACCAGTATGATGTCGTTTACCTGATAGTATGGGTTAGTATAATTAATGATCTCTTCGCGTTCTTTTTTATATGTAACAATGCCTGTCATGTCATAGGTCCCTGTGGAAAGACCCGCAAGGACACCGGAAAAGGAAGGAGATGATATTTCTACAGCATAGCCATATTTACCGGCAAATTCATACAGGAGATCAACTTCAATGCCGTAATAAAGATTGTTGTTTACATGCATGAAAGGAGCAGAATTAACTGCCTCGGCAAACCGGATGCAGCCGTTTACATTTTCAAGAGTGCTGAAATCATGGGCAGTCGGCTCGATGGTTCCCTTGGTCCAGGAGTCAACGAATTCTGTATATTCGGAAGTCTCTGTCTTTGAAGCTAAAAATTCGTTGAATTCTTCTTTCAGACGTTCTCCGAAATCTGTTTTCGCAGTACCGAAATAAACGTCATTGCTGGCAACAGGTTCTGCCTGGGCGGTTATATCAGGATAGTCATCTTTAATGGACATGTACACGCCTTCAGTAGTAGAAGTAGCATCTATTTTCCCTGTTGAAAGGGCCAGCAGACATTCTGCAGTCTGTTCGTAGTAGGCCAGCTTTACATCCTTTATTTTTGAAAGAGCCATGTCTTCCTGGGCAGAGCCCACCTTGCAGCCGAAGATTTTACCTTCAAGGTCGTTCAGGGTTGCATACTCGGGCTCACCGTCTGAAGAAATGCCGCTGCCATCTGATGCCGGTGCGAAAGTACCTGAAGCATTGGTAATGTATTCCGCCGCTGCAGCGTCAGCAGCATTGGCAGTAAGCGGTTTCGAGAAAGAAAACAGGATACATGTGAAAATTAATAAGATGCGGGAAATTTTTTTGCTCATGACAGAATCTTCCTAAATGTAAAAAATGGTAAATGGATCCGACTTCATTTTATTATAAGATGCGGGGAAAGTGCAACTGTATACGGATTAAAGATTTGATTGGGAATATTTCTGAGGGTACCGGAAAAACGGGCGTGGGTTGCCCCAAGCAACGGTGACTGAAATCTTGCTATTTTCTCAGTGTATGCTCAAAAAAGGTTAAGATTTCAGTCACCGGAAGCCAACAATAAAGCAGGTCCGTAAAGAAAGGAATGTGAAGTGACTGAAATCTTGCCATTTTCTCAGTGTATGCTCAAAAAAATTAAGATTTCAGTCACGTGAAAATTGTAAATATCAAAAAAGTTGACAAAAGGGTACGTCCCAAGTGGAAAGAAAAGCAGTCAGCCAAGTTTGATTATTGTAAATAGAACACTTTTTGTATAAAATAGTAAAGATTTAATTAAAACAGGCGGAAACCCGGATTAAATTCATCCGCAAGCTGACAGAAAGTAAAAAGCCATGGCCATGAAGATTGACCCGAAGGCCCGGGAACAGATGAAAAATTTATATGGCGAAAACCGGAAGATAGAGGGAGTATTTGACGCCTCTCTTTCTGTTTCGGTGGAAAATGGTACTTTTGTCGGCAAAAAAGCAGACGGGGTACTTTCATTTAAAGGCATTCCTTATGCCAAGGCTCCGGTGGGTAATTTAAGATGGAAGATTGCCCAGCCGCCGGAAAAGAGTCAGAACTTCTATGAGGCTTATTATTTCGGGCCTTCACCAATCCAGACTGAATTATTTTCTGAATATGGCTCCCTTTACAGGCAGAGTGAGGACTGCCTGTATCTTAATGTGTGGAAAAGCACAGATGACATAACATCCGGTCAATCGAATGAAAGCGGTACTGGCACAGACAGTACAGAAGGTCATCCTGTCATGGTGTTTATCCATGGCGGTTCCTACGGCTGGGGCGGCACATCGGATCCGCTGTATGAGGGCAGCAACTTTGTCCGCAATCACCCCGACATTATCCTGGTCACAGTAGGATACCGCACAGGCATCCTGGGATTTCTGGATCTTTCGTTTGTGCCGGGAGGGGAAGAGTTCCCGGACAGCGCAAATTTGGGGCTATTGGATCAGATTGAAGCCTTAAGATGGATTAAAAGAAATATTGCGGTCTTTGGCGGAGATCCGGAAAATGTTACAATATTCGGAGAGTCTGCGGGAGGAGGCAGTGCATCCATACTTCCGGTAATGCCGGAGGCAAAGGGTCTGTTCAGACGCTCCATTGCCGAGAGCGGTTCCATCGCCCTGACATTCAGCCGGAAGGAATGCGCAAATCTGACCAAAAGACTTTTAAAAAAGACCGGCTGTAAAAGCGCTGGCGAATTAGCTGCCCTGACTGAAGAAGAAATTAAGGCTGTAAATGAGCCTTTGAATGAATATAATAATTTCCCGATGAGGGATGATGTGCATGTGCCTTTGGACCTGTATGAGGCCTATAACAGAGGAGATGCGAAAGACATAGAGATAATCAGCGGAACAAATGCGGATGAATGCCGCTACTGGATCCGGGAACTGGGCGGCATAGTTCCTTATATGTTCATGATCCCGGTTTTGTTTGACAACAACATGCTGCGGCTGACTCTGGATGACAGAAAGCGGGCTATAAAGTATCTGCTGAAGGAGAAAGGGCTTCTGGGATGGCGAAGGACCAGCTTTTATACAGATCTTCTTTTCCGTGTCCCGATGCTGAAGCAGTCCGAACTGCACACAAAGAGCGGGGGTAGGTCCTACGTATATTACTGGGATCAGCCGTCGGGGCTTAAATACCTGAAAGCCTGTCATGCGGTGGAACTGGCTTATGTATTTGAAAACCCTGAGTGCAATGTATTTACAGGCGATATATTTGATGAGAAACTGAGCCGCAGTGTGGCTGATCTATGGGCGGATTTTGCCAGAGGAAAGCCTTTGGAATTTGAAGGAGAAAACGGCAGGGCTTTCTGGCCGGTATACGATGAGGCTGCCAAAAAGAGCCTGAGGCTTGGCGGAAAAATCGAAATACTGGAAGATAATCTTCCGGAGCGAAGGAAAAGGATCGAGCCGTTGCTCAGGTACCGGTTTAACGGGTACTATGCGGAACTTAGCTTCAGAATCCCGTACATATGGCAGAAGATATTTGAACTGTTGATCCTGCTGGCATTTCTGGGATTGATAGTGTGGATGATAATTCATTTTATTAATGGTTAGAAAAACAGAGAATAAAGGCTTGCTTTGGCAGCTTTGAACATAAAGAAAGGAAATCAACAATGAGCGTACAGTTTTTGGATCGTTTTGCAGAGAATGCACAGAAGATGGCCGACAAGGTGGTACTGGTGGATGACCAGCACTCAAAAGGCGTGACATACAGGCAGCTGGACATCCTGTCAGGCAGGATATATGCATACCTGAAGCAGAAGGGCATCGGAAAGGAAGACTTTGTGCTGATCTGTCTGCCCCGAGGAATACAGCCTATCATGGCAATGTGGGGTGTATGGAAAAGCGGTGCTGCATTTGTTATCGTGGAAGATAATTATGCGCCTGAACGTATCAACTTCATCAGGGAAGACTGCGGCTGTAAGGTCGTTATAGATGCTGATGTATGGCAGGAAATCCAGCATTGTGAACCGATTACCGGACATGAAGATCCGGACGGTCATGACGCTGCATTTGCTGTATATACTTCGGGAACCACGGGAAATCCAAAGGGCGTTCTTCATGAATATGGAAACATTGACCGCATGATCGACTCTGTTACCATGCGCAGCTGCGGACCACTTGCAGGAGAAGATGACCGTTTTGCATTGGTGGCTCCGCTGAATTTTGTGGCCTCACAGCTGATCATCCTTTATGGACTGAATTTTGGTATCCTGAACTATGTAGTGCCTTACGCTACTGTTAAAAATCCGCTGGCCATAGGCCTGTTTATCATCAGAAACAAGATAACAGGCACCTTCCTGACTCCTTCATACATCCGTTCGATGAAGACCAAGCCGGACTGCCTGAAGTTCTGCATCATAGGTTCAGAGCCGGCCAATGAAGTATACATGGATGGCATGACGATTCACAATTTCTATCTGATGAGTGAGTCAGGCTTTGCGGTATCACATTTCCTGATCGACCATAAGTATGAATACACACCGGTTGGAAAATCAGAAGCCGGATTTGACATACAGTTGCTGGATGAGGCGGGAAATCCTGTGGCAGATGGAGAAGAAGGAGAGGTCTGCTTCGAAAATCCGTATGTCCGCGGCTACATGAACCTGCCGGAAGAGACAGAAAAGGCATTTAAAGACGGCTTCTATCATACAGGTGATCTGGCCCGCATGGATGAAACCGGAAACATGATCATCTGCGGCCGAATGAATGACATGGTCAAGATCAACGGAAACAGGGTAGAACCGGCAGAGATTGAAAACATTGCCAAGAAGGTACTGGGCGTGGACTGGACAGCAGCCCGCATATTTGATGATGGACACAGAGTAAATATCTGTGTGTACTATACAGACAAAAAGGTGAAGGTGGACTTTGAGAAGACCCGTCACGAAATGGAAAGGTATCTGCCATATTATATGCTGCCTTCTTATTTCATGCATATTGACAGTGTGCCTCTGCGTCCGAACGGAAAGATGGACCGCAAGGCTCTGCCTGCACCGGAAATAGACAATTACCGTGCGGCCTATGCGGCTCCGGAGAACGATACCGAAAAAGCACTTTGCAAGGCTTTCGAGACTGTACTTAAGGTAAACGGTGTGGGAATAGATGACGATTTTTATCAGCTGGGCGGAGATTCCATGTCATCAATGGAAGTACTGACAGTATCAGAACTGCCGGGCCTGCAGTCGTCAGAAATCTTCCGCGGCCACACACCAAGAAAGATTGCAAAACTGTATCTGGAAAACCATGTGGCAGACGACGGCATACCGGTAGAGGAAAAAAATGCTGAACTGATGAAGACGGCTCATCCTCTGACCACTGAGCAGACTTATATGGTGGACTACCAGCTCTATACGCCCGCCAGCACAATGTACAACCTTTACTATATGTTGAAGCTCGACAAAGATGTTATCAACATGGAAGAAATGGGAGAGGCTGTATATAAGGCCGCCCTGGCGCATCCTGCACTGCTGACAACATTTGCATTTAATGAAGACGGGGAAATATATCAGAGCTATAAGCCTGAACTCTTTGAAGAAGTTAAAGTAGAAAAGGTTGATGAGCTGGACATCAAGTTCCTGAAGGATACGCTGGTAAGGCCGTTTAAGATCTTCGGCGGCCCGCTGATTCACTGCCGTCTTTTTGAGACCAGGGATGCGGGATACCTTTTCATGGAAGTTCACCATTCTGTATTTGACGGTACATCATCAAAGGTATTTTTTGCAGACATTCTGCGCGCTTATGCAGGAGATGAACTGCAGACAGACCTTTACTACTATGTACTTGATAAGAGAGAAAAACAGAAACAGAGCAATTTCTATGCCGAAAGCAGGGAATATTTCGAGAAACGCTATGGCGGCGTAAACTGGAGCAAGAGACCAAAGACAGACCACCAGTCCAGAAGCAACGAAGCCGGCGAGATCTATGTTCCTATTCCAACTACCGCCGAAATGCTGGAAGAAGTGGAGGCGGGGCATGGAATTACCCATAACATGTTCTTCATTTCGGCTGCAATGCTGGCTACGGCTTATTACAACGAAGAAAAAGATATCATGCTGTCATGGATCTACAACGGCAGGGATGACATGAGCGAAATGCAAAGTGTAGGTTTGCTGTTCAGAAACCTGCCTGTGGCAATCAGGCTGCACGGCGACATGAAGATCAAGGACATTTACGCAGATATTCTGGAACAGGTAAATAAAGGAATAGAGCACAGCTGCTATCCTTATGTAGAACTGACCAGCGGCGTCGTAGATGATGACCTGGAGTGTGTACTGTATCAGGACAACTTAAGAGAGATGGATGACATCCCAGGTGTGCTTGACAACATAGATATCAACCAGAACCTGGCAGCTTCCCAGAACATCCTGGACCTTGAGATATTGAACAGTCCTGACGGCATGGTGCTGATGATGGACTATGCCGCATCACTTTACGAAGAAAGCTCAATACGCAGATTCGGTGATGTATTCGGCACGATGATCTCAATCCTTTGCCAGAACAAGGATAACGATGACATGACAGTTAAGGATCTGGTGAAGAAAGCCAACAAGCTTTTGGGCAAGGCCAAACTCTTCCTCAACCCGACGAAGTGGCTGGACTGACATACTGCCCCGCTGCCGGAGGGCGCCCTCTGGGCTGAAGGCTCCGGTACACACAAAACAATCAGCCGAAAGCACTTAGTGAATAGTGCAAACAAATACCCCCTCACGAG
>R11__coassemble_1118_pt1 | contig 15817 bp, 10 predicted proteins | sample R11__metabat2_high_PE_009 | metagenome-assembled genome bin R11
CTCTCTGATATATTCCTGATAATCTTTTTGATTCTTCATCTTTAATACGTCACTTTTGCCTGTTTAATATAAACGTTTTATTAAAAGTCATTTTTGTCTACTTAATGTCAATATTTTATGCTATAAAGTCATATTTGTCTACTTATTTTTATCATGTTCACCATGCATAAAGTAAATTACACGCCAAAATCCCATTTACAGTCAAAAGTAATCACTAACGATACACTTCTATGCGTTGGGATTACCCCAGCATTTATTTTAATCATGCAGAAACCAGTCTCTCCCTGCCTTTACTCGTCGCACATAAAAAATGACTGAAATCTCGCGGTTTTTTTCAGTTTCACTGTAAAAAAGTTAAGATTTCAGTCATCCATAACTCCCCAAAAGAGGCTATTCATATGCGTATTGAGTTTATAAACATAAAAACATTAAGGTTTCAGTCATTGAGATTCATCTGCTGCCAAAAACATCATGTCTCCACGCCGGAGTACTGGGTCATGTACAGCTCGGCATACTTGCCGCCGGCGGCCAGGAGGACGTCGTGGCTTCCGCTTTCCACTATGCGGCCGTGGTCCATTACCACTATGATGTCTGCGTCGCGAATGGTGGACAGACGGTGGGCGATGACGATGCTGGTCCTGTCCTTCATTATCTGCTGCATCGCATCCTGGATGGCCTTCTCTGTTCGGGTATCGACATTTGATGTGGCCTCATCAAGTATCAGCACCTTGGCATCAGCCACAAAGGCTCTGGCGATGGCCAGGAGCTGTCTCTGTCCCTGGCTGATATTTTCACCGGAGCTGACCAGCTGGGTGTCCCAGCCTTCAGGAAGCACATTTATGAAGCCTTCGGCGTGGCTCATCTGAGCCGCCTTTTCCACTTCTTCATCTGTCGCATTTTCATTTCCATACTTCAGGTTATTCCTTACAGAATCAGCAAAAAGCATGGTATCCTGCAGCACTATGGCCACATTTTTTCTAAGTGTAGACCTGGAAACTCCCGCCAGGTCCTGGCCGTTGATGTAGATATGTCCGCCGTTTATGTCGTAAAATCTCATCAGCAGGTTTACGACTGTGGTCTTTCCGGAGCCTGTGGCACCAACCAAAGCCACCTTCTTTCCGCTTGGAACTGTAAGGGAGAAATCGGTCAGTACCTGCTTTTCAGGCACATATGAGAAGTCCACATTTTCGAATGTGACAGTCATCTCTTCTGCTTCGGTAAGGTCCTCACCTTCCATGTCCTCGTTTTCTTCGTCAAGCACCATGAATACACGCTCGGCACCGGCAATGGCTGTCTGCACCTGGCTGAATATCTGCGCAATCTGGTTGATCGGCTGGCTGAACTGCTTTGCGTATACGATGAATGCAGAGATCACACCGATGGAGATCATGCCGTTTACTGCAAAGATTCCGCCGAATACTGCAATTACGATAAATGTCAGATTGCCGATGGAGTTCATGATAGGACCGAAGATACCGCCCAGGCTGTTGATACGTATGCTGGCCTTTGTCAGTTCATCAGAGGTCTCGCGGAATGTCTTATTTGACTCTTCCTGATGGTTATAAGCAACCACTGTATGGTATCCGGTGATTATCTCCTCTGCCTTGCCGTTCAGTTCGCCAAGGAGGAGCTGCCTTCTTCTGGAGAACTCCCTCATCTTCTTGCTGACAATCTTCGTTATGATGACTGTCAGTGCTATGGTCAGGCAGCAAAGCAGCGTCAGCTGCCAGCTGTAATAGATCATCATGGCCAGGACGCCCACTATGGTCAGCACGCCTGAGAAAAGTGACGGCAGCGACTGGGAAATGGTGGTGGATACATTTTCGATGTCGTTGGTCATTCGGCTCATTACATCGCCGTGGGAGTGCTGGTCCAGATATTTAACCGGCAGATCGATCAGCTTGTTGAAAAGCTCGTTTCGCATCTGTCTTACCACATGCTGGCTCAGCTTGGCACAGATATAATCCTGGAAGAATTTACTGATACTGTACAACAGATATGCAGCGCCCATGGCGATAAGCATGGTGGCGAGCACTCCGTCTTTTTCTCCTGTAATGATGTCTATGGCATTACTCTGAAGACTCGGTGCAGCCACAGAGCAGACCGTGCCGAATATTACCACTATGAGCATGGCGATGACCAGGCCCTTTTGTCTTACAAAATACAGGGCTATGCGTTTCAGCGTACCGCCGGCATTGTCGGCCTTTTCTCCTTCGGCAAAAGGATCAAATTTGCCTCTGCGCCTTGGGTCAACTACAGTTTTTTCTTTCTCAGCCACCCTGTTCCTCCTCTCCCATCTGCGAATTGTAGATGTTCTGGTATATAGGCGAACTCTTAAGAAGCTCGTCGTGGCTGGCGCATGCAGCTATCACTCCATTTTCAAGCAAAGCAATGCGGTCCGCATTCCTGATGGATGCGATTCGCTGAGCCACTATTATCTTGGTGCTGTCCGGATGGCTCTTTGACAGGGCATCATAAAATGCTGCCTCTGTCTTCAGATCCAGTGCACTGGTTGAATCATCGAAAATATATATTTCTGCATCTTTAAGGACAGTTCTGGCGATGGACATTCTCTGTCTCTGACCGCCAGAAAGACTCATGCCCCTCTCTGCGATAATCTCGTCATAAGCCTCAGGCATTTCGTTAATGAAGGAGTCTGCCTGGGCTACCTTGGCAGCGCCCTGTATCTCATCTTCTTCTGCGCTCATCTTACCCCAGCGGATATTTTCCGCAGCGCTGATTCCGAAAAGTTCGCTTTTCTGCAGCGTCATGGCAACCTTTTCCCTAAGGGCCTGCTTGTTGTATTCTTTAACATTGACTCCGTCCACCAGGATCTCACCCTCTGTAACGTCATAAAATCTTGGGATCAGGTTTACCAGCGTAGTCTTTCCGCAGCCTGTGGCTCCCATGATGGCCAGGGTCTCTCCCCGGTTAACCTTTAAATTCACACCGTCCAGGATCTTCTTGCCTGTGCCCGGATAGGCAAAGCTGACATTCTTAAACTCTACTGTACCCTTAAGTTCTGAAGCTTCTCCCATGAAGTCTCCGTCTTCCAGTTCATTTGCGGTATCAAGCACCTTCCTTACCCTCTTCCATGAAGCGCGGCCCTTGCTCAGGTTCTGGAAGATCATGGCCAGGTTCAGTATGCTGTTAAGGAGCTGGGTGGTATATGTGATGGCACCCATGATGGCACCGGGCTGTACTGTGCCCGTACTTGCCTGCATGGCACCGAACACGATTATCAGTATTACTACCAGATACATCATGAAGTTCATGGCCGGAGACATCAGTGCAAAGATAACCAGCACATGGAGCTGAGTTCCTATCAGTTCATCATTGGCCTTTCCGAATCTGAGTTTTTCATAAACTTCCTTAACGCAGGCCTTTATTATGCGGATTCCGGTAACGTCCTCCTGCATGATGGCATTGACCCTGTCCAGCTGCTCCTGCATTTTTGTAACGCCCGGTGCTGCTTTGACCATGCATATGATCATTACGCCTGCGATAAACGGCAGGGCGCACAAAGCCACCAGGCCGTACATCGGATAAAGCATGAACATGAAGACAATGCTTCCGAAAAAGAAGAAGCTGGTCCTGATGACACCTCTTACCAGCTGTTCTATCATGTTCCTGACCTGAGTAATGTCGTTGGTTATTCTGGTGATCAGTGAGCCTGTGCCGAAACGGTCCACCTGAGGGAATGAGAATTTAAGGATCCGCTCAAACGCATCTTTTCTCATGTTGTTGGTGACATTTTCACAACCGATATTTGCAAATACCGAGCAAAGGGAGCCCCCGATAAAACCGGCCACTATCAGACCCAGCATTACCAGTGCATCCTTAAGGATCACATTCATGTTGCCGATGCCTGTGGCCGTAACTCCCAGGACTCCGTTATCCACGATATCGCTCATTATGCTTGGCTGGATCAGGTCCACCATGACCTCCACCACCATGCACAGTCCTGCCAGGATCAGGACCCAGAGATATTTTTTAATGTATTTCCACATACTTGTTTATCCTGTCTCTATTTTAAATCGCGATTTATTATACATTAAAAGAGGGACATTGTGTCCCTCTTTTTCATTGTCATTATGTCCCCATTCGGTTAACATGTCTGCTGGTTTTCAGCATGATTTTTCCGTTTTAATATTCTCCAACCGCAACCGGTTTTTCCGACCTGAACTTTCGTCTGATAAATACCAGGTAAATAAATACCATAGGCACCGATGCTCCTATCCAACCTGCAGGATAACACCAGTACAGATACTGGACATTATGTTCAATATAATTCAGTGTAATAAACAGCCATGCCTGGCGGATTACCAGATAGCCCACAATTACACAGACCATGGCAGTTATCGAGTATCTGAATCCTCTTAGGATTCCGCCATACAGCTGATTCAGCGCCATCATCGTGTAAACCGGCATGATAACTCTGAGGAATCCTGTGCCGTACTGTATTACTTCCGCATCCAGACTGAATATGCTGACCAGCTGAGGTGCAAAAATATACATGGGTATGCTGATCACAATTACATAAACCATTGCAACCAATGTAGATATACCTACAGCCCTATGAGCCCTGTCATTCTTTCCCGCTCCCAGATTCTGTCCTATAAACGTAGTCATGGCCAGACCCAGGGCATTGCACAGCATGCCGGCGAACTGGTCTATCCTCATGGCAGAACTGATGCCGGCTATGGCCACCTCACTGAATGAGTTGGTATAAGTCTGTACTATCAGTGCTCCGATAGCCGTAAGCGAACTCTGGATCCCGGCAGGAAGTCCCAGCCTTGCTACCTCCCCAAGGTAGTTCCACTTAATGCGCATGTGAGAGAATCTGAAACGGTACTCATCATCGAGCCGCATCATCTTCCAGAATGCCAGTACCATGGATATTCCCTGGGCTATTATGGTAGCCAATGCCACGCCGACTACACCCAAAGGTATAACCACAACAAGCAGCACATCCAGCACAATGTTAAGCAGACTGGATATAACCAGGAAGATAAACGGTGACTGGGAATCTCCGATTGATCTCAGCACTGCCGCTGCCACATTGTACATGCAGGTAAAGAATATTCCAATCAGGTAAATACTCAGGTACTGGACTGCCATCTCCCATATGGCTTCAGGACATGTGGTTATCTTAAGAAGAGTCGGAGTCAGAATGATTCCTAATCCTGCCAGTATTGCTCCAAAGAAAATTGAAAACATTACTGTGGTGTGTATGGAATCATGAAGGCTCTTTTTATCCTTTGCACCGAAGTACTTGGCAAACACAGCAGAGGCACCTGCGCTCATGCCGTTAAAGAATCCAGATACTATCATGGAGATGGAACCGCTGGCCGAAACTGCCGCCAGGGCCTGAGCCGACTCGAAACGGCCGATAACCACCGAGTCCACACTGTTATAAAGAGTCTGGAACAGCTGACCCGCCAACAGCGGCAGCGCAAATATCATGAGCTGCTTAAAAATGCCGCCGGTGGTCAGGTCCATCGTCTTATTTCTGTTCATGAATGATGTTTTAGACATTTTTCACCTTACTTAAAGTACTGAACTGCTGCCTTAAACATCTTGATGTCGTATTCGCCAGGAACGTTCTTGTAAAGGCCTGTGCCAATACGTTCGCTGTGACCCATCTTACCAAATACTCTTCCGTCAGGAGAGGTGATTCCCTCGATGGCATACATTGAGCCGTTCGGATTGAAATGAACATCCATTGTAGCTTCGCCGTCCAGGTCTACATACTGGGTTGCCACCTGTCCGTTGGCGATAAGCTGCTTAATTACTTCTTCAGGTGCATAGAACTTTCCTTCGCCATGAGAGATAGGAACATTGTAGATATCACCTACTTCTGTCAGTGCCAGCCACGGGCTCTTATTGGAAGCTATACGTGTTCTAACGATTCTGCTCTGGTGACGGGCGATATTATTGAATGTCAGTGTTGGGCAGTTTGCGTCTGTATCAATGATCTTTCCGTATGGTACCAGGCCCAGCTTGATCAGCGCCTGGAAGCCATTACAGATACCGCACATCAATCCGTCTCTCTTTTCAAGGAGCTCAGTTACTCCTTCCTTGATGGCTGCGTTTCTGAAGAATGCTGTAATGAACTTTCCTGAACCGTCAGGCTCGTCTCCGCCTGAGAAGCCGCCAGGGATAAAGATCATCTGGCTCTCCTTAATGGCTGCTGCAAACTTTTCAACAGATCTTGCGATGCCGTCTGAAGAAAGGTTGTTGATAACCATGATCTGGGCCTCGCCGCCGGCAAACTCCACTGCCTTTGCGCTGTCGTACTCGCAGTTTGTTCCAGGGAACGCCGGGATCAGAACCTTTGGTCTGGCGCTCTTTATTGCCGGGGAAGCGCAAATTGGCGTTGCCTCCGGTGCATTCTTTGCATCGAAGCTAAGTGTAGGATGAGGTGTATCCGGGGTCTCGATGTTGCAGCTGAATATGCTCTCCAGCTTGTCTTCATAGATTCCAAGGAGCTCGTTCAATGCAATCTCCTCGTCCTTGAAGCTTAGCTTGCCGCTGTCGTTAGTTGAACCAATGTTAATGATCTCAAATGTATCGCTTGAGATACCACATCCGCCGCACAGGCTGCATGCGCCGTCCAGCTCTACCAGGAAGCTTCCATAGCAATAATTGAACATGTCATTCATGGTCAGGCTGTCGTTAAACTTAAATCCGATGCCGTTACCAAATGCCATCTTCATTACAGCCTCAGCCACGCCGCCCATGCCAGGTGTGTAAACAGCCTTGGCTCTTCCTGCGTGTGTCAGCTCTGCTACCTTTTCAAACATGTCAAGAAGGTCACCTGTCTCAGGAAGGTTATCCTTATTTCTGCGGGCCTTGAACAGTACCACGCTGTCACCTGCAAACTTAAATTCAGGTGATGTGATGTATTTAATCTTTTCTGTTGTTACGGCAAATGAAACAAGGGTAGGAGGAACGTCCAGTTTCTCAAATGTTCCGCTCATTGAATCCTTGCCGCCGATGGCTCCGATGCCCAGGGCCTTCTGTGCCTCAAATGCTCCGAGAAGAGCTGCAAACGGCTGGCCGAATCTCTTAGGATCCTTGCCCGGCTTTGCAAAGTACTCCTGGAATGTCAGGTATACATCTTCAAACTTTGCACCTGAAGCGATCAGCTTGCAGACAGATTCTACTACTGCCAGGTATGCGCCGTGGTACGGGCTCTTTTCTGTGATATATGGGTTATATCCGAATGCCATTAATGAGCAGTCGTCTGTGTCCTTGGCATCTCTTAAAGAGAACTTCTGTACCATTGCCTGTATTGGAGTCAGCTGGTTCTTTCCGCCAAATGGCATCAGAACTGTGCCTGCGCCGATGGTTGAATCGAATCTTTCTGAAAGTCCCCTCTTCGAGCAGATGTTAAGGTCGTCTGCCTCTGCCTTATAATTTTCTGTAAAGCTTCCTGAGATTTCCCTTGCAAAAGCTAAAGGTGCAGCCGGCTCTACATCCACATGCTTGTCGGCTCCGTTTGTATCCAGGAATGCTCTGCTGATATCTACTATTGTGTTGCCGTTCCATGTCATGGTAAGACGAGGATCAGCCTTTACTACAGCCACCTTGCAGGCCTGAAGGTTCTCTTCTGCTGCCAGCTCCAGGAATCTGTCTACATCCTTGGCCTCAACAACTACCGCCATTCTCTCCTGTGACTCGGAAATGGCCAGCTCTGTGCCGTCCAGTCCTTCGTACTTCTTTGGAACTGCATTAAGGTCGATATCCAGACCGTCAGCCAGTTCTCCGATGGCTACTGATACGCCGCCGGCACCGAAGTCGTTGCATCTCTTTATGAGGCGGCTTGCCTCTGGGTTTCTGAAAAGTCTCTGAAGCTTTCTCTCTTCAGGTGCATTACCTTTCTGAACCTCGGCTCCGCATGACTCAACAGAATGAACGTTGTGGGCCTTTGATGAGCCTGTGGCTCCGCCGATACCGTCACGTCCTGTAGATCCGCCCAGGAATATTACGATGTCGCCTGCTTCAGGGCGCTCACGTCTTACATTTGCGGCAGGAGCTGCAGCTATGACAGCACCGATCTCCATACGCTTTGCAGCATATCCCGGATGATAAAGCTCTTCAACAATGCCGGTTGCCAGACCGATCTGGTTGCCGTATGAAGAATATCCGTTGGCTGCTGTTGTAACTATCTTACGCTGAGGAAGCTTTCCGGGGATTGTCTCGCTGACCGGCTTAAGAGGGTCAGCTGCACCTGTAACTCTCATTGCTCCGTATACATATGAACGGCCTGACAGAGGGTCACGGATGGCTCCGCCTATACATGTTGCGGCACCACCGAAAGGCTCGATCTCAGTAGGATGATTGTGTGTCTCGTTCTTGAACAGGAGGAGCCATGGCTGGCTTTCTCCGTCCACGTCTATATTTACCTTAACTGTGCAGGCATTGATCTCTTCGCTTTCATCCAGCTTGTCCATCTTGCCCTGCTTTTTCAGGTACTTAACAGCTATTGTTCCCAGGTCCATCAGACAGATAGGCTTGGTCCTTCCCAGCTCTTTCCTTACATTCAGGTAGTCTTCGTAAGCTCTCTGAAGAAGCTCATCTTCAAATTTTACATTGACGATGACTGTATTGAATGTGGTATGGCGGCAGTGGTCAGACCAGTATGTATCGATCATCTTGATCTCGGTGATGGTCGGATTTCTGTGCTCTTCATTCTTGAAATAATTCTGGCAGAATGCAGCATCGTCGGTGTCCATGGCAAGCCCCATCTGATTTACGAACTCACCCAGCTCTTCATAGCTCTTCTCGTTGAATCCATCAAGAGTCTCTACAGTAGTAGGGATCTCGTAGTCCACCTTCAATGTCTCAGGGAGCTCCAGAGAAGCCTCTCTTGCCTCAACAGGGTTAATAACGTACTTCTTGATCTCAGCCACATCACTGTCGCTGATATCACCGTAAAGTACATAAACCTTTGCTGATGAGATCAAAGGTCTTTCGCCCTGGCTGATGATCTGGATACACTGGGCTGCAGAATCTGCTCTCTGGTCAAACTGGCCCGGCAGGTACTCAACAGCGAACATCACTCCGCCCTTTGCGTCCATGTCAGGAGATGCGATATCCAGCTGAGGCTCAGAAAATACTGTGTCGACACAGTACTCAAAAAGCTCCTTGTCGATTCCTTCCACATCGTAGCGGTTAAGGATCCTGACATCCGTGATGCCCTTAACGCCCAGCAGACCCTTGGCTTCCTTAAGAAGGCCCTTGGCCTCATTAGCTAACTCTTTTTTCTTTTCTACATATACTCTATAAACCATTGTCTTTTCCTTCGATTTATATATTTCACCATATATGCCGCACTAACTTTGATCTGTTGTATCCGGAGGGGACATCCGCAGCGAGGTTCACCGCCGGTTCGTAGTCTAACCGTTAGTGCGGCTCTCATGATAATTATTTAAGAGCCTTTAACGCTCTCTGTCCGATATCGCTTCTGCAGAACAGGTTGTCGCATTTTACCCGGGAAGCCTTCTCGTAAGAAGCCTTGATGGCCTCTTCCAGAGTATCAGCCACAGAAGTGATTCCAAGGACTCTTCCGCCGTTAGTAAGAAGGACGCCATCCTCCACAGATGCACCTGCCACATATGTGCACTTAAGCACATCTTCAGGAATCTCCATAGGAACCAGCTTCTTATATGAAACCGGATATCCGATGGACGCCATAACGAGGCAGCATGCACTCTTTTCAGACCACTTTACTTCCATCTCTCCCAGGCGTTCCTCGGTAACCGCCATCATGACATCCAGCAGATCGCTTTCCAGCAGAGGCAGTACAACCTGGGTTTCAGGATCTCCGAATCTGCAGTTATACTCGATTACCTTAGGGCCGTCCTTAGTGATCATCAGACCGAAGTAGAGACATCCCTTAAATGTACGTCCCTCGGCGTTCATGGCATTGATGGTAGGAAGGAAGATCGTTTCCATACACTCATCAGCCACAGCCTGTGTATAGTAAGGATTTGGTGCGATGGTTCCCATACCGCCTGTATTCAGGCCTGTATCACCATCTCCGGCTCTCTTATGATCCATTGAAGAGATCATCGGTACTACAACCTTGCCGTCAGTAAATGACAGTACTGATACCTCAGGTCCCTCCAGGAATTCTTCGATAACGATATGGTCTCCTGATGCACCGAACTGCTTATCCTGCATCATTGAAATGATGGCAGCCTTTGCCTCATCCCTTGTCTGGGCGATGATAACGCCCTTACCCAGAGCCAGGCCGTCGGCCTTGATAACTGTAGGGATTGGCGCAGTCTCAACATACTTAAGAGCTGCATCCATGTCGTCAAATGTCTCGTAACCTGCTGTTGGAATACCATATTTCTTCATCAGGTTCTTTGAGAATACCTTGCTCCCCTCGATAATGGCTGCCTTAGCTTCAGGTCCGAAGCATGGGATGCCCTTGGCATTCAGTGCGTCGACGCAGCCCAATACCAGAGGATCATCAGGAGCCACGATGGCATAATCGATGCCGTTTTCTACTGCAAATGCAGTAATCCCCTCAATATCCTTAGCTCCGATATTTACGCATGTTGCATCAGCTGCGATACCGCCGTTTCCCGGCAGAGCGTAAATCTCGGTCACGTTCTTGTTTTCTTTAACTTTCTTGATGATGGCATGCTCACGTCCGCCGCCGCCAACAACCATTACTTTCATATCGGTTTCTCCTTAAATTCATCTGTCCGGCCAACCTGCCAAAGGCCTGCACGGTATGCATGGAAACAATCAGCCGAAAGTTCTTAGCAAAGAGACATCCGAATAGGTCCCGAGCTCAGGACTGTCTGAGCAGTCGTAGACTGCGAGTTCCGCACGAGGGACCGCGTCCATTCGGATGTGCTCTGAGCTTATAAGCGAGACACTTGCTGAGGACAAGACATAGTCGTGGTCCGAAGCTTAGTGACCGCTTATGCACAGCAGAATCTTTCGAGCGTTTCCGGCATACCGTGAAGGCGAAGGCAGGTTGACCGGTATTAATTTTAGTGGTGGAACAGACGCATGCCTGTGAAGGCCATGGTCATGCCGTATTTGTTGCAGCAGTTGATAACATCCTCGTCACGGATTGATCCGCCCGGCTCAGCCACGTAACGAACGCCGCTCTTCTTGCCGCGCTCGATGCTGTCTGAGAATGGGAAGAATGCATCTGAGCCAAGAGCTACATTGTCGATGGTGTCAAGGTAAGCTCTCTGCTGCTGGGCTGTAAATGGCTCAGGTCTCTCTGTAAAGTAGTTCTGCCAGATTCCCTCAGCGCAAACGTCCTCTTCGGTCTGGTTGATATAGCCGTCGATGACATTGTCTCTGGTTGGACGTCCGATATCCTCACGGAAAGGAAGGTTCAGTACACGGTCGCTCTGACGAAGGAACCATGTGTCAGCCTTGCCGCCTGCCAGTCTTGTGCAGTGAACACGGCTCTGCTGTCCGGCACCGACGCCGATGGCCTGTCCGTCTACTGCAAAGCATACAGAATTTGACTGTGTATACTTAAGTGTGATAAGAGCCACGATCATGTCTCTTACTGCGCTTTCAGGAAGATCCTTATTTTCTGTTACGATATTGGTAAGGAGTTCCTTGTTGATCTTGAAGTTATTTCTTCCCTGCTCGAATGTTACGCCGAATACCTGCTTAGTCTCCTGCTCCATTGGAACGTACTCAGGGTCGATCTGAACTATGTTGTATGCACCCTTCTTCTTTGTCTTCAGGATTTCCAGAGCTTCAGGCTCATATCCCGGAGCGATGATTCCGTCTGAAACCTCTCTCTTGATCATTGTGGCAGTTGTAACATCACAAACATCTGAAAGGGCTACCCAGTCACCGAATGAACAAAGTCTGTCTGTTCCTCTTGCCCTTGCATATGCGCATGCAAGAAGTGAATCATCAAGGCCCTCGATGTCATCTACGAAGCAGGCCTTCTTAAGCTTTTCAGGAAGCTTGATTCCTACGGCGCCTGATGTTGGGCTTACGTGCTTGAATGATGCGCATGCAGGAAGTCCTGTTGCCTCCTTCAGTTCCTTAACAAGCTGCCAAGAGTTGAATGCATCCAGGAAGTTGATATAGCCCGGGCGGCCATTCAGTATCTCAATAGGAAGCTCGCTTCCGTCCTGCATATAGATCTTGGCTGGCTTCTGATTTGGGTTACAGCCATATTTCAGTTCAAATTCTTTCATAATATCTCCTTTATCTGCCGGCTGTGATGATACCGATATGTTTCGCTAAAACTTAGACGGCTGATTTCTATCTTTGTAAACTCATATTCGCAGGTCAAAGCGGAGCCGTTCCTGCAGAACTCGCCCACTTGCTTTGAATTGCTTTTTGAAGCAAGTGGGCTCAGACAGGCTTCGGAACAGGCTCCTTCCCTGCGAATGATTCGTTAACAAAGATCACGAAATCCCCGTATGCGTTTTAGCAAAACATATCTGTATCACCACCCGCCGGCGCATTAATTACATGTTTTTATTGATGATCTTGCTCTGTACTGCGCCTGTAGCAATGTCTGTGTAGCGTACATACAGCGAGATCTTGTTGTCAGCGTTCAGGTTGTTCCAGATGGTGTCTGCGAACTCGTTGATGTCATCCGGGATGGCCACGCGCTCAGGCTCGCCCTGGAATGTTGGGATAGGGTTTCCGTCTGTTACGTAGGTGTGGATAAAGTGTCCCAGGCCGGCCTTTGATGGATAGTCAAAGGTGTAGCGGGCACAGTCTGTTCCCTCGGCGTCGATGCTCTTAAGGATGCTCATCTTGTATGCGAAGTTTCCTTCGAAGAAGGTGATCATGCCGCTGATACGAGGTGTCAGGTTTGGAGCGTCCGGCTCGAACTGGCGGCTCTTCAGGGCTTCAGTAAAGCACTTGCCTGCCTTCAGTCCCTTGTAAATAGTGTCTGTCTGGTCGCCGTTGGTTACGATCAGCTTGTTCTCGTATTCTCTGACTGCTGCGTAGATGATCAGGCTTGGATCCTCTACCTTTGATGCATCAAAAGGCTCTGTGTAGATAACTCCGTCCTTCTCTGTAAATACTCTGTTTCTGCTGTTTGCTGATCTTCCCATGATGAAGTATGCAGCTACTGCCTTTGTGCCGTCAGCGCTTTTTCCCAGCACGATGCCGCGGCCTACATATGGGTTGCCGTTTATCAGTTCACCCATGTCATTGATCTTGTAAATGTCCATCTTTATTCCCTCTCTTTTAATTGTCCCTGTTTATCTAAAGGTCCTCTGGTGTGAGTGCCATTATTTACTGTTTATTTTGAAATTATCTGTGCGCAGATCTTTTCTGTGCTTTCAGGAAGGATTATCCATTCTGCCTGCTCCATTATCCTGCGCTGCAGAATTTCCGGTGTATCGCCTTCCTGAACGTAAACCGCCTTCTGGGCGATGATCTCACCACCATCCGGTATTTCGTTTACGAAGTGTACCGTGGCTCCGCTGACCTTGACTCCCTTTGCCAGGGCTGCTTCATGAACATGAAGTCCATAAAAGCCTTCTCCGCAAAATGAAGGTATCAGCGACGGATGCACGTTGATTATTCTTTTTGCAAAGTGGTCTGTGAAGCCCTTGCTTAATATGCTCATGAATCCGGCCAGAACTATCAGGTCAATACCGTGGCCATCCAGTGCCTCGATAATGGCCTTTTCAAAGGCCTCCTGGCTGCCGCATTCCTTTTTAAGGATTACAGCTGACTCTATACCCGCATTTGCTGCACGCTCCAGTGCATATGCCTTGCTGTTATTTGAGACCACCAGCACTATTTCACCGCTGTGGATGATGCCGCTTTTCTGGGCATCTATCAGTGCCTGAAGGTTTGTGCCGCCGCCTGATACCAGCACGGCTATCTTTGCTTTTTTCTCTGCCATTATCTTTCCTCTGACCGGCTTTTTCTGCCATATTTAAGCTATTTTCTGCTTATTTTAAAAAATCAAAACAGTTATGACAGGAAAATCCTGCCATAACTGTCGGCTGAATCTTAAAATTAAAGAAGTGTGATCTTATCTTCGCTCTTGATGATCTCACCTACGACGTAAGCATCTATGCCGTTTGCCTTAAATGATGCAACTGCTGCGTCTGCCGTATCCTTTGATACGACAACTGCCATGCCCACGCCCATGTTGTATGTATTGAACATGTCACGCTCTGATACGTTTCCGAGCTTCTGGATCATGTTAAAGATCGGAAGAGTCTTTACATCTGCCTTGGCAATCTTTGCACCCAGTCCGTCCGGAATGGATCTTGGGATGTTCTCGTAGAAGCCGCCGCCTGTGATGTGGCTGACTCCGTGTACCTCGGCTGCCTGCATTGCTGCCAGGACAGGCTTTACATAAATCTTCGTCGGTGTAAGAAGTGCCTCACCGATGGTCATGCCCAGCTCATCTGAGTAAACTCCCAGGTCTGCGTTTTCCACATCAAACACCTTTCTTACCAGCGAGAATCCATTTGAATGAACTCCTGTCGAAGGAAGGGCGATGACTACGTCTCCTGCCTGCATTGATGCAGGGTCGATGATCTTTGCCTTGTCTACCATTCCTACTGAAAATCCTGCCAGATCGAAATCGTCTGCTGCCATGGTGCCCGGATGCTCGGCTGTCTCTCCGCCGACCAGTGCACATCCGGCCTGGATACATCCTTCTGCCACGCCTGATACGAGTGTAGCTACCTTTTCAGGGATGTTCTTTCCAATGGCAATATAATCCAGGAAGAACAGCGGCTTTGCTCCGCAGCAGATGATGTCGTTTACGCACATTGCCACGCAGTCGATTCCTACTGTGTCAAACTTGCCGACAATCTGTGCGATCCTCTGCTTTGTTCCCACACCGTCTGTTCCGGAAACCAGTACAGGCTCCTTCATTCCCGTGATATCGGGAGCAAAAAGTCCTCCGAATCCGCCGATGCCTGCCAGCACTCCCGGCGTAAACGTTCTTTCAACGTCAGCCTTCATCAGCTTGACGCCCTTGTAACCTGCTTCAATATCAACTCCTGCTGCTGCATAAGCTTCAGATTTTGATGTTGTACTCATCTCTTTTTGTCCTTCCGTTTATAATCTGTCCATGATGCCTGCATCCTTTGCAAGAACGGCATCAGCCTCGCTCTTTCTTCTTGCATCCAGAACTGCTGCCAGCTCCTCATCGCTTACAGCCAGGATTTCTGCTGCCAGCAGCGCTGCATTCTTTGCTCCGTCAATGGCAACTGTTGCCACAGGAATGCCGCTTGGCATCTGTACTGTGGAAAGAAGGGCTTCCATGCCGCCCAGATTCTGGCTGCCGCATGGGATTCCGATGACAGGAAGTGTTGTGTTGGCTGCAATGGCACCTGCCAGATGGGCCGCCATTCCTGCTGCACAGATGATGGCGCCGAATCCGTTTGCCCTGGCATTTACAGAGAAATCTCTGGCCTGCTCCGGTGTGCGGTGTGCGGAATATACATGCACTTCAAAAGGAATGTTCAGTTCCTTCAGTATGTCAGTTGCTTTCTTTACTACAGGAAGGTCTGAATCGCTTCCCATTATTACTCCGATTTTTTTCATTTACCTCTCCTAATATCAGATTTCCAGATTTGATGCTTTTGCCTCGCAGTAGCGGCATCTGTAGATACCGTTTTCCTTATCACGAAGCTCGAATATCTGAGGGAGCTCCTGTTCTGTGGTGGTAATGCATCTCGGGTTCTTGCACTTGATGACATTTGTCAGGACTTCCGGCATGTCGAACTTAACTTTTTTAATAAGTTCTCCATCCTTAATGAAGTTTACTGTAGCTTCCGGATCTACAAATCCGATGATGTCATAATCAACATCAATG
>R11__coassemble_1149_pt1 | contig 15530 bp, 10 predicted proteins | sample R11__metabat2_high_PE_009 | metagenome-assembled genome bin R11
GTCGTTCTGCTTATATTCTCTTACGTCTACTCCATCCACCAGGACAGAGCCGCCCGTAACGTCATAAAACCTCGGAATAAGGTTAATAAGAGTGCTCTTTCCGCATCCCGTAGAACCGATAAATGCAACAGTCTGCCCTTTTTCTGCCTTAAATGAAATGTCTTCAAGTACATTTTCCTCAGCATCCGGGTATTTAAATGATACATCTTTGAACTCAACAGTTCCAAGGCTTTCAGGAACCTTCTCAAGAGAGCCGTCTGCGATCTTTGTTTTTGTATCAAGGATCTCATTGATACGCTCTGCACTTACCTGAGCTCTTGGAAGGATCATGAATATCATTGAAAGCATCATGAATGCCATAATAATCTGCATTGCATAAGCCATGAACACTACCAGGTTGCTGTACAGCGTGATCCTGTCGGGAACTGCGCTGTTATTTATAACAAATGCACCGACAATATATATTGTCAAAGTCAAAGCGTTCATGATCAAAGTCATTCCCGGCATCAGATATGCCATGACCTTACCTGTAAAGAGATGAACTTTAGTAGCCCTCATATTTGCTTCTTCAAATTTATCTCTCTGGTAATCCTCGGCATTATAAGCTCTGACAACACGGACACCAGTCAGATTTTCGCCTGTAATTCTATTAAGTGCATCAGTCAGTTTCTGAATAATCTTAAACTTAGGTATGAGAAGCATAATATTGGAAATAATAAGAACCAATACCAGTACTATTGATATTCCTGTTGCAACAAGGAAAGACGTTCCCTTATCGAGAATCTTGAATATGGACCAGATTGCAATGATCGGAGCTCTTAATATAGCCTGCAGTCCCATGGAAATGACGAACTGAACCTGGGTTACGTCATTACCTGTTCTGGTTACAAGACTGGCTGTGGAGAAGCCGCTGATCTCCTCCATTGAAAAATCCACAACCGAATTGTAGATGCCGCTCCTGAGCTGTCTTGAAAAGCTGGCTGAAACCTGGGATGTGAAATATCCCACGATGACAGTACAAACAGCATCACCAATGGCACACAGCAGCATTATAAGTCCCGCGTGCAGTACCTCACTGGTATCTCCCTGACTTTTAACAAGTGCCGTGATCTGATTCATGTAATCCGGGATGGTCAGCGTAAGCCATACCGAAACTACAACAAATACAAATACGATTAACGTATATATCACGTCCCGTTTTTGCATTCTTTTTAATAACTTAAACATGAATTTCCCTCAACTAAATTTTTTTACCCCTTATTCTAAAATATTTCACGCATATATATCAATATAAAATTTGTGAACAAAAAGTGAACCAGCAGCCTGTATGGGATGCTGCTTAATCCGAAAGATTTGTCTGGAAACCATCTCCACATGCCGGGATTTCCTAATCCTGCCCATCATTTTCATCAGGCCGGAGCATTCGAAAAGATTTCCTAATGAAATCTTTTCTCATTACTCCTAAGGATGGCCACGGACTTGAGGTCCCCCATCCTTTCCTTTCTTCAAATGATGGGCAGGCTAACGAAATCCATGGCATGCTCCAAATGGTTTTCATCCAAATCTTTCTGATTTTGCAGCATCCCATATCAGGCAATGTCTCCGACATCAGAATAGTTTTGATTTAATCCGTTCAGAAGGCGAACAGGATTTCTTTAGGCTGACAGGGCATTTCTGCAGGGTGGGTGTTTGGGACACCCAGTCCGTACAAACACCCAGGCGAAATGAGGAAAGATTTTTTCGAAAATCTTTCCGAACTCGCCGGCACAAAGAAATGCCCTGTTGGCCTTAGGAAATCCGGAGCCTGGAGTTGGATTAAATTAAAACCATTCTCTGCCGGAGAGCTTGCCTGATATGGACGCAAAAAAAGGGGACGGCGGAGCCGTCCCTGTCAGTTGTATTGTCTGAGATATCGTTTATCGCCATGTCTGGCTTCGTAAAATTTGTAGAAGAAAAGCACTATGGCCTCGCCGGCCCGCTTAAGCCTGATGTAGAAGTGTGGGTCACGATGGATTTTTGTGGTCAGTATGGCATATATTTCTGCCCTGTTGGCTCCCCACATGTCGGTGAAAAGCTGATCTCCGGTCATGATGGTCTGCTCTTTTGTAAAACCAAATCTTTCCATGGCCTCCTCAAAGCCCTTTGCACCCGGTTTTTTTGCATCACAGACGAACCGGCAGCCCACAGCCTCGGCAAAAGGTCTGACCCTGGGTTCATCGTTATTGGAAATAACACAGGTTGTGAATCCGATATCCGCCAACTCTGCAAAAAACTCTTTTGCCTTGTCGTTTGCAGGTGCATCATGCATGACAAGAGTATTGTCAATATCGAAAAGCAGCAGCCTGTATCCCTCTTCATAGTATTTATTAAAATCAATGGCGTACACTGAATCATAGCGTACGCCAGGGTAAAAACATTTAAACATGATTTTTATTAGTTTGTCAGCTTTCTTATTTCGTCTATGAATGTATTGACATCCTTAAACTCTCTGTATACGGATGCAAATCTTACATACGCAACCTGATCCACTTCCTTAATGCGGTCCATGACAATCTCACCGATCACCGTACTTCTGATCTCAGCATTTCCAAGGGCAAAGATGTCATTTTCGATATCATCTACAAGCTGTTCGAGGCGGGCAGCCGAAACCGGTCTCTTATAGCAGGCTCTTAAGACTCCATTCTGTATCTTCGTTCTGTCATACGGCTCACGGTTATTGTCCTTCTTAATAACGATAAGAGGGATTGTCTCGAGTTTTTCATATGTTGTAAAACGCTTCTTGCAGATCAGACACTCTCGTCTTCTTCTGATGGCCGTGTTGGCATCATTTGGTCTGGAATCCGAAACTTTTGTATCAGGGTTTCCACAGAATGGACACTTCATTTAATAGCCTCCCAAATATTGCACCGCATACTACATTGTAGTGTACAATATTTAGTAGATAAGTACAAGTATTTTCACTATTTTGGTGTGAAAAACGTGCACATTTTTTATATCAGTCCGAATCTTTTCAGGGCCTTATATACGCCTCCATCCAGAAGTGCTTCCGTATGTATCGGCACAAGTTTTTTAAGGGATTCTTTAGAGTTTCCCATTGCGACTCCGTATTTTACGGTCTGCAGCATGTCCAGGTCGTTGAAACTGTCCCCGAAAGCATACGTGTCCTCCATGTCAGCCCCAAGGTACTCAATTAACTGTCGGACTCCTGTTCCCTTGGACGCATTCTTAGGTATGGTCTCCAGCATTACTCCATTGTGGTCAGCCCAGTCGTAATCGTCGCCCAGTTCTGCCAGCACCGCATCCCTGTTGCTTTTTGCTGTATATGTGGCGCTGACCTTGGATACATGCATTTCGCTTTCCAGATCTATTGGTTTAATATGGTCAGGGATATGCTTTTTATATATTACGTAGATTGCATCTTCTCCGTTTTCCACATAATTCCGGTCATAATAGAGTTCATTTATTCCTTCAGGATATGTGCTGAAGCCATTTTCGGACAGGGTCTTTACCAGGCGGATCACTTCTTTCCTAGGCAGTTCCTCCGCCTTCAGAAGTTTTCCGTCCCATTCGATGTATGTGCCCCCTCCGGCGATTATGCCGTCAAAGCCCATGTCCATTATCTCGTCAAATATCATTATTCTGGTGCGGCCGGTGCACAGCACAGGGTGATGACCGTTCTCACGAAGAAGTCTCACCGCTTCCTTTGCAGATGGTGAGACTCCGTTTACATAATCATAAATTGTTCCGTCTATGTCAAAGAAGACATACTTTTCATTGCTCATAATTTATACTTTTCCTGATATTCCATGTAATATTTCTCAAAGCTTGTATTCTTTGCCTTTTTCATGGCATCAAGATACTCATGTTCTTCAACTTCGCCCAGTTCACTCTGGATAATGGCAAAACCAATATTGCTGCAATGATCTGAAATTCGCTCATAATTCGTGATCAGGTCGTTAAACACAAATCCCTGAACCAGAGTACAGGAGTTGTCCTGAAGTCTTTCCACGTGATGTGCCTTCATTTCATCGCAGATCTCATCCACAACTTCCTCAAAAGGCTCAATTTTCATTGCAGCTTCCGTATCATCGGTTATGAATGCATCAAATGCAATGTTAACAATGTCACTGACTGCATTTTCAAGGATACCGAGTTCATGCTTTGCCTCATCGGAAAATTCCAGTTTTTTCTCAACCATCTCATCGATTCCTTCACCGATGTTCTTGGCATGGTCAGAGATTCGCTCAAAATCCGTAAGTACCTGGAGATATCTGCCTACATCTGCTGCCTGGTCTTTACTTAAGTTGGCACTGGTGATCTTGGTAAGGTAGGTTCCGAGTTTATCCTCATATCTGTCCACTACGCTCTCCAGGTCGTCAACCTTCTGCAGCTTTTTCTTGCTGAAGTCGTTCCTCAGTTCAATGGCCTCCATCAGGTTAAGCCTAGTTTTCTCAGCCATGGAATTAATGACCAGCCTGCTCTGCTCCACAGCAATGGCAGGGTGGCTGTAAAATCTTGGCTCCAGACGGTCCATGTCTGCCTGTTCAGCCAAAGCTTCTGCACTGTCCGGAAACATTTTACAGACCATCTTTTCAAGAAGCCATATGAACGGTGAAAGGATCAGCAGTGTAATAAACCTGAATATTGTATTTACCAGTGCAATTGAAACCATGGACATTTCCATGGACATAAAGCTGAAATGGAAAATTGCATTCAACGAATAGAAAACGATTCCGCAAACGACTGCACCTATAAAATCAATGAAAAGGTAAGCAAATGCTGTTCGTTTTCCGTTTACGCTGGCACCAAGTGCGCTCAAAAGTACAGGAACGGATGCGCCGATTCCGATACCCATGATAAGCGGCAGGGCTATATCAAATGATATGGCTCCTGTAACGGCCAGAGCCTGCAGGATGCCGACCGTGGCACTGGCACTCTGAAGGACTGCTGTAAAAAGAAGTCCTACCAGGATTCCAAGGAAAGGATTGGAGAATTTCGTCAGAACCTCGATGAATTCCGCGCTTTCCTTTAAAGGAGCCACTGCTGAAGACATGGCACTCATACCGTACATCAGCACTGCAAATCCCAGGAGGATTTCCCCCACATTCTTAGGTGTAGTCTTTTTGCTGAACATTCTCAGGGCTATTCCTATCAATGCCACAACTCCCGTCAACGTTGTTGTATTCAAAAAAGAAGCAACACTGGCACCTGATCCGCCTATGCTGTTAAGACACAGCACCCAGCCGGTAACACTCGTACCAAGTATTGCCCCAAGAATTATTCCTATGGCCTGCTTAACCTTCATCATGCCTGAGTTTACAAAACCGACAACCATGACTGAAGTTGCAGATGATGACTGGATCACCGCAGTAACTCCGGTGCCCAGCAGTATTCCTTTAACCGTATTGCTGGAAAGTCTGTAAAGAATAATCTCCAGCTTATTTCCTGCCACCTTTTTCAGTGCATCTCCCATGATGGACATGCCAAACAGAAAAAGTGCTATTCCTCCAAGAAGAGAAATAATATTTGTAACTCCCATTTTACCTTCTGTCTCCCATTAAATCTCAAGAGTATAATATCACAATAATTTTATAAAGAAACACTAATACTTAATATCCTTTTCTTTATTTTCTGTGAAAAATCACAATATCCCCGCTTTAGTCTAAAACTTTCAGCCGTTCTTCCCTTGACGCCGTAAGTTCGGGGTGCTCTTCAAAATACTGCAGAAGGATTTCCTGGCACGATGCCGCTATCCTTTTAGGGCTCATCAAGGCTTCAACCTCTTCCATTTCCAGGTCAAAGCTGTCTTTCAAGTTCAGATAATGATATTCCTGAAGCGCTATCATGAATTCATCGCCGTCAGCAATGTCCCTTCCGTCCATTTTAAATTCCAGAATCTTGTGCTGTGCGCGCGAATAAATTACATCAAGTCCTTTAGAGAGCTGGTAAAATTCCGTGTGTTTTCCTTCCCAGGCATCGTCTCTGTAGACACGGAGAAGCATTTTCTTCAGCATCCTTCCGTTTACCTTCAGCATATATGCGGCATCGTCAAACGGAAAACATTCAATAAAGTCTTTGAATGTCACTGTTTTATTCAGCTGCGGGCTTCTGACGCTTCCGGATGCCATCAGCATTATGTCTGCCCCTAACCCGTCCATCAAAGCATCGGCCAGGAAGCCTCCCAGCTCGGTCTGCATGTTTCTTTTAGGGTGTGTAAGCACCCTGTCAAGCTCACAAAGTACCCTGCCGTACTTCAGATCGGTAACATTCTTATATGACCTGATGCAGCGCTCCATCCGCAGGTCAGCCGGGCAGTTTTCTTCTGTTACCTCCACCGTCTGCCACTCCCATTTGCTGATACAGTTATTTTCAGTGTCAACTTCAAGATCAAATCTCCCTATATGTCCGGTGCCGCTTCCCGCCTGAACTATCAGGATATCGTTTACTATTTCCGGTCGTTCCATAAATGTGTGGGAATGTCCGCCTATTATGATGTCGACACCCCATGATGGGTCTATCTCGCCGGCCAGCTTTCTATCTGCATCTATTCCGATGTGCGTCAGAAGTACAGTCAGATCAATGCTGTCATTTTTATTTTCGGCACACAGTTTCTGAACTTCCTGGACCGGGTCCGTCATGGCAAGATATGTTCCTACCAGCCCCTCCTTTTTGGTCTGTGTCAGGGTATCCGGAGTCAGAAGACCTATAAAAAGTACCTTTATTCCGTTGATCTTTATCACTTTACATGGATTAAACAGCCTCGTATGATTCATCTTCAGTCTCATGTTGGCATTTATCAGTGAAAACTTCGCACATTTTTCGAGGAACAGGAGATGACCGATGCCATAGTCCACTTCATGGTTTCCAAGTGTGGCTGCATCGGGTGACAGCATGTTCATGATGTCTATGGTTGAAAGCCCTCTGTATTCAGAGTCTATGACAGAGCCGCTGAACATGTCTCCTGCCGTACAATAAAGCGTGCTCGGCTCCTGCGACCTGACTTTTTTTATGTATCCGGACAGCAATGACATCCCCCCTATCAGCTCGTCATTAATAGACTCCGGGAGGAAATCACCGTGCAGGTCGTTTGAATGCAGCAGCGTCAGTTTCCTGTATCTGTAGTTATCGATTGGATTTTCCATTTTCATTTGCCTGTTATTCAGTATTTATATAATTCCGGTCTTCTCCCTGCAAGGGATGGAACCATTTCCCTGACCTTTTTGATCTTTTCGGTGTCTATGTCGCAGATAAGGAGTTCCTCCCCTCTTCCGGCTTTGACAAGTGTTCTTCCCAGGGGATCCAGTACAACGCTTTCTCCAACTCTTCCATCTCCGCACATGTCACACATGGCAACATATACCGTGTTTTCAATTGCCCTGGCTGTTGTCAGAATCCGCAGCTGCTCTGCTTTTCCCTTTCCGTCAAACCAGGCCGTTGGAACTATTATGATGTCAGCGCCTTTCAGGGTCTGATATCTGGCGACCTCCGGAAATCTCAGTTCATAACACACCATGAGTCCGACCTTTCCTATCGGCGTATCAATAGGCTCAAAAAGTTTATCTCCTGCTGCATTATAATCGCTTTCTTTATACGAAAACGCATCGTAAAGATGGGTCTTGTCATATATCCCGGCAATATTTCCTTTTCCGTCCACAATTACGGTGCGGTTAAGATTTCTTCCCTTCAAATCTCCGGGCGCCGGACTGTACATTCCGAATATCACCCATATATTGTTTTCTGTTGCTGCCCTTCTGATCCTGCAGACAGCCTCTCCGTCAAGTCCCATAGCTGCCTTTCTTTTATCTTTCAGGCTTGCCCCATCAGAGAAGGCAGAAAGATAAATTTCCGGAAATACCACAAGGGCACATTCCTTCTCTGCCGCTTCCCTTATTAATTGTTCAGCTTTTTGGGCATTGCTGCCTGCCTTTTCGCAGGCATTTGTCTGAGCTAACGCTATCTTGCTTTTCATTATTTCCCCACTGTATTTGAATTAATTTGTTTTTTGCCGGATTACCCGGCATTATCTACCTGCGTCTCAGCCGCTTCCTGTGACATTTTTCACACATGTTGTACTGGTACTTAAACGGCAGCTTCCTGCCGCAATACCTGCAGGTCCTGTATTCCGGAGCCTGGCTTTTCAAAACTTCCATTATTTTAGCAGAAATCTGGTTTTTAACCTCTAATATGTACAGGTCCTCGCCATGCTCAAGGAAATCCCTGGCGTAGTGGTACAAAAGGTCGCAGATCTTAAAATCCTGTTCCAGCTGTGACAGTTCCTTTTCCTCATCCTGAGGGATCAGAGAATAAATATCAGCCTTTTTTCCGTCCCTGGCCGCCATGAAAAGGGACAGCCACATCCCATGGATTGTTGTATTTTCCACGTCAAACGGAATCATTACAAATTTAAATATCAGGTCTTTATCATCGCTGTAATTTTCCAGTTCCCTGGCCAGATTTATCTCATCGGTCATGTCCGCCATTTCAAATCCCGGCAGCGGCTTCATGTTTACCCATTCCTCGAACAGATAGGAGATGCTTCCCTTTACAGATACCAGCGAATATGGAAATCCTATGACTGCCTTTTCAATCGCCTGCGCAGGGCTTTCCAGCATTGAGCCTATCATTTTCTTGTCAATGTCACTGGACACATATCCCACATCGAATATGCCGAATCTGCCGGCCCTTCCCGCGATCTGTTTTACCTCTTGTGGGAGCAGATCTCTTTTGGTCACTCCGTCAAACTTTTCTGTTCTTAAAAATACCACCCGTTTTATCGGGAGATTAAGACCCATTCCTATGGCATCAGTGGCTACGATCACATCAGTTTCGCCTTCTTCATAGCGTTTGACCTCCCTGCGGCGCACATCATATGGGAGATTTCCGTATATCATGCTGCAGCTGATGCCGTTGTCGTTAAGCTCTGCAGCACAGGCATGCACATCTCTTCTTGAAAATACAATAAATGCATCTCCCCGCTTTGCATTCTTTGGGAATATGTCAGCCTGTTCTTTTTTGTATACAAGTGGCACCAGTCTTTCATGCTTTACAACTTCAAACGTGTCACCGCAGGCTGTGATCATTTTTTCTATTACATCCTGCCCTTCAGGTGCCAGGCATATGTGTACCGCCGGGCTCCTTACACCCAGAATTGCCATGGTCCAGGCGCTGCCCCTTGTCGGATCCTGCAGCATCTGACCCTCATCGATCACAGCCATGTCATACTCTGTCTGAAAATCCAGTATTTCTATGGTGGATGACTGAATCTTTGCATCCGGTGTCAGTATTTCCTCTTCTCCGGTTATCATGGTACATGGGACTCCGGCTTCCATGAACTCCTCGTATTTCTCATACGCCAGAAGTCTTAAAGGTGCCAGGTATATTCCCCGTTCGGCTCCTTTAAGTGCCTCCACAGCATCATGGCTTTTACCGCTGTTGGTAGGTCCAACATGAAGATAAAAATGTCTTTTCATCGCCCTTGCCAGCGGAAAAAGTTCCGGATACGTTTCAGGTATCATGTCCAAAAGGCCCAGCCTCAGGCGCCTTTTTCTTTCATTTTCGGCATAACGGGCGGCAATTATCCACGCATAATGTTCATTGCCCGAAAGCAGATTAAATATCCTGTCCTGATCGTAGCCGCGGATCACTTTGTATAAATCTTTTCTTCCCTTGTCTGCGATTACGATTTCCTGAGCCAGAGCATCCTCAAACTTGCCGTACTCATCCAGCGGCCCTAAAAGCTCTTTTATTTCCTTTACATCCTGATTGTTTTCCAGGAGGAAATCCTCTATGAATGAAACAGAGTCATCCACCCCGCAGATATCATTCCATACCGTATTTTCAAAGATTATGCCTTTCTTATTGGTAAACGAAGCCGCAAAATCCTCAAAGTTGTCGTTATTTACACGTTCCCTTACCCTCTGAAAAGCTCCTCTGCGGTTACCGGTCTTTACGAAACAGGTAAACTCATCTTTACTAATGTTCAGGAAATAAGCATCGATTTTTTCCTGCAGCAACGCCGCCATCCCGGGAACACTCTTTCCCACAATGTAAGAAACATTTAAAGCCTGTGCCGCCTCATCGATCAGATATTCACAGTTCCAGACGACGCCGTCCATTTCATTTTTTCTGGTCTTCTGTACGTACTGAAGGTGGAAATCTTCTCTTGCCATTTCGTCCAGATCGGCAGGGCACCGGGCACCTGCCAGCGATGTATAAACTGCATCATTGTTCAGATACTCTTCTTTCAGGGCCTCAAACTCTTCTGATTGCCTGATCCGCTTTTTCTCTGAGTTTCTTCTTTTCTCCCCGTCCGCCACTTTATAGAGCTGCTCCATGGCATGTCTTTCGGCGCTCTTATTAATAACATTAAGCCTTTGTCTTATATAATTTTTAAGCGAGCGGTTTCCTTCATCCACTGTCAGATTGTCCAGTCTTTCCAGTTCCCCGCTGTAATCCTTATCCCGGATTTTCTCATATTCCGCTTTAAGTCCGGCTATGTCTTTTTTTATCTGCTCAAGTTTCATGTATTTATCAGTATTCTTCCTGTATATTCTTTTTCTATTATACGTGAATCCGCCAGATATTCCCATAAAAATATAATGACAGAAATCTCAATATTTTTATAAAGGTTACAGAAAATTTAACAAGATTTCAGTCACTTAGCTGATTGCAGCCCGGACAACGTGCAGAAAATTATATGGTGGATTTTTTGAAAGTATTTTGATATCATTGGATAGTCAACTAAATATTAATCGTAAGACACATGTAATGCCCAACCGGTATGTAAACCTGATCACGGATCGATTTAATATATGGTTAGGCTATTTTTATGCAATTTTTAAAGGCCCTAAGGTGCCTTACCATTTTCAGATTGCAGACAATGTAATAATTTTTAAAAGGGGGATTTATCCATGCCAACAAATAAGGCACAGCGAGTTATATTCGCATTACTTTCCGTTATTTTTACCGTACACGGATACGTTTTCTACAGCCTTTATGTAGTAAACGGAACCACTCTCATGGAGATCAACAATGAAACCAGCGTTTTAAGAGCGATCAATGCTCAGGGCGGCGTATACATGATCGGAACATATCTTCCGATCTGGGCGTGCATCCTGATTGAGTTCTGCTTTGCATTTCTTCTTGAGAATGTTCTTGGAAGTCCTGCATCATTCAAGCTTGCATGCAAGGTTTTCGACCCAAGAAAGAATCATCCGATGATTTTCGAAACTGCCATCATCTGCGCAACTGTAGGCATCATGTGTCCTGCAATGAGTTTTATCGCTGCATGGCTGTACTATCCATATTACGCAGGTTTCAACATGCTGACTCTCCTGGCCAACTGGGTTAAGCTCGTATGCTTCAACTTCCCATTTGCATATTTCAGCCAGCTGTTCTTCATCCAGCCGCTTGTACGTACGCTTTTCAAAGCCCTCTATCACAAGCAGATCAAGGCCCGCGAGGCTGCCCAGGCTGCAGCTGCCGCAGAAGGCAAGGAAACTGCAAAGCCTTCTGATGAAACGGAAGCCATCGCCGATGTTTACAGACGTGTAGACGAGATCAAGGCTGAGCTTGACGCCGAAAAGAAATTACGCGCCGAGCTCCAGTCCAGGTTAGGACAGTAAAGCAGCGGCATTAAGCTTAGATACAAATAAGCAGCGGCCCTGGTGTACTGAACGGTACGCGAAAACGCTCGAAAGTACTAAGTTCATAGCACAAACAAAAATACAACCCCCTCACTGCGGAACTCGCCCGGTTTCTCTGAAACGCTCGTTGATGAAACCGGGCTCAAACAGTCCTCGTGAGGGGGTATTTGTTTGCACTATTCTCTAAGTACTTTCGGCTGATTGTTTTCTGCGTACCGTTCATTACACCAGGGCCGCTGCTTTAGCACATACAGGGCTTAATGCCGCTGCTTTATTTGTATCTTACCCACATTGCCGGGCGGATCATGTTGCCGCTCTGTCCCAGGCCGGCGCCCTTATAATCGATGGTGCCGTTTGCGTAGACTCCGGCAGCCCTGCCGCTGTTTTCACCAGGGGTTCTGAGCCACCACCAGTATCCGTCTCCGTCATCTGCCAGGCCCTTCGACAGACAGTACGCTGTAGGTTCGCAGGCTCTGGCTGCCTTGGAAGAAAAATATATCCAGGCCTGATTTGTACTGAGCAGGAATATCTTATCTTCGCTGCCATATCCGGCATCCACCGTTTCGTAATCAGGATTCGTGTCCGGAGTAATGCTGGTTGTCAGGATATTCTTCATCTCATCTTCTGTAAATGCGTAATATGCAAATTCATTGTTGAGCCAGGTTCTGACATCCGAATCTTCCCATGTTACCCATGAGCCATCCCACTTGTAAGCATACGTATCGAGTCCATATTTACTGAGCAGAAGGGCTTTATTGCCATCAATTTTAAGAATTATCCATTCTATGTCTTCCTGGCCGTTATCCCAGTTATTATCCTGCTCGTATGTTCCGTATCTGACGGTATTGCCCTCAGCCACGGTTCCGACTATTCTGTTTACAAACGGCTCGGCAGTAGTTGTCTCCTCTGTTGTAGTTGTTTCAGGTGTTGTCTCCTCTGTTGTTGTCTCAGGCTCTGTCCAGGCCTCCGTCTCCGCAGCCGTCTCTTCAATCTCCTCTGTTTCAGGCTGGGCAGGCGTCACATCCTCCGTCCACACCTCTTCAGATGCAATCTCCTCCGAAGCCGGCTCCTCAGTGGTAGTTTCTGTGCTGTTTTTTGTTGTTGTCTCAGCACTGGTTTCCTTTGTTGTTTCTTTTGAAACGGCAGTTATATTTTCAGACTCAGAAGCTTTTGTGACTGTAGTTTCTATGTCCTCCTTGCTGAGAAGCTTTAATTCATCCGCAGTCAACGCCACAGTTTCCGGCTCTATGAAACTGCTGATGGTCTTAACAGCATCTCCGTTAAGCTCATATGTTGCTCCGAATATTGAACCTTTCTTAAAAAGCGACAGGCTTGTACCGTCGAGAGTATAATCATACTTTACATTTTCGCCTTCATACTGAATGATCAGGACGCCGCTGTTTGTCTGGTAATAACCATATTTGATGTCCACGCCATTTGCATAGCTCATGGTCCCGTCCTCAGCGAATGTGTAAATTTCAGCGCCGCCTTCATACGTTCCGGCGATATCATCCGGCTGATCTCCTGATCCGCATCCGGCCATTAAAACCATTGCAAATCCCACTATTATTGTTGCCATGACTAAACGAAATTTCTTCATCATTACCTCCAGGGTCATTCCGTTACTACCTTTATCCATTTATCATACTGCCTTACCCTTATAAAGGCCGGTATGCATTTTATCAACTGTTCACTTTGAATGAACATTATAACCCATATTACATCCAGTTTCCACCATAATGCCGCCATAAATGCCAAAGGCATTACTATGAACCACATGGCGAAAATATTTACCAATGATGTGAATTTTGCATCTCCCCCTGCCCTTATTATGCCGAACAAGACAGGAACCTCGTAGGCCATTCCAACCATGACGAAACACATTATTATCCACATGGTGTTTGTCAGGCTTTCTGCTCCCGGTGTAAGTGTGTAGGCTTTAAGAACAAGATTTTTAATCGCAAAAAGCAAAGCTCCCAGGATTATTCCTACACCAAGGCTTAACAGTTCAACGGTTCTGGCTCCGCTCCTTACCTTTACAAAATCTCTTTCACCTACGGTTTTGCCGATTATTACCGCCGAGGCATTGCTCAGAGCCTGGGCGATCACTTTAAGGAGCTGATAATATGTACTGACTACCGAATTTGCCGCAATGGCATCTGCGGTCATTCTGCCGATTAAAGCAGATTGTACAGGGGTCGCTATGGCCCATGCCATTCCCGCCGGAACTACAGCCACCGCCATCTTAAAATAGGCTTTTGTATGATTTCCAAAGTGTTTCCAGAAATCAGATTTGAAAAAATGCAGCTTTTTGTCTGCTGCAGCTACATATATCACCAGCACGCACATTTCCACGATCCTGGCAGTTAGCGTAGCTATGGCGGCTCCTCTTACTCCCAGCCTTGGGCAGCCAAAGGAGCCAAATATCAGCAGATAATTAAGGCATACATTTATTACCAGCGAAACAATTGACATGTAGAATGCTATGGCAACTGTTTCCACATTCCTAAGTATGTCCATCATCGTATATGATACGGCGTATGGGATAAATGTCCACTTAAGTATCGAAAGATACAGCACTCCCTGTTCCAGTATCTGACTGTCCGATGTAAATATGCCGACAATCTGCGCAGGGATGATGGTGCACAATAGGAAAAAGATAACCGAGATTACAAGATTTACTCTTAAGAGCACTCCGCCCAGCCTGTTAATTGAGGTTGTATCCTTCTGGCCCCAATACTGTGCTGCCAGAACAGAAAATGCCGCGCCGCAATTTCCGATCAGCGAATTTATGACAAAAAATATCTGGCTGACGCAGGCGACACCGGACAGTTCATTCTGTCCGTAAACCCCAAGCATGATGTTATCTGCCATGTTTACGCTGTAGTTAAGGAGATTCTGAAGCGCAACCACTATCATTATTCTGAAAAGGGATTTAAAAAACTCCTTATCTTTTACAAAATATGGTTCTTTTGCCGTTTCTTTCATCAATGCCTTTTGAGTCCTTCTGTTATTTTCTGCCGTTAAACGGGATCCATGTCAGTCCATGTTTTTCAAAAATTAATCCGTTTTTTATTTTCATCCCGGATTGCTTATTTTTTTGCCGGGTATTATTATAATGTCATAGTTATGGTTTTGCACATATTTTTTCTGTAAAAAAATGAAGTATATATACTCGTATGAAATCGCAGGGACGATAGTTTCTCTGATCATTTTTTTAACAACATTTTTAAGACGCGGATACCGCACCATAAGCAGCAGTCTTTTCCGGGTTCTTCTTATTGCAATCGCAGTTGCCGCAGCTTCGAATGCTTACAGTGCGTTCACAATTTCATTTCCGGGAAATTACCCTGTCTGGTTCCACTATATCGTCAACCTTATTTTCTATGCTGCTCTGAATGGGGCCTTTGTCCTTTATTCGCTGTTCATTTTCAGTATTGTCAGAAAAACCCACATAGGAAAGGGCCGCATGATATTTGTATTTGCAGCTTTCCTCTTGGATTATCTGCTTATTTTTACTACACCTTTTACAAAATTCATTTTCTATATTGCCTCTGACGGCAGTTACCACCACGGCAAATTTTTTGCAGTTCTTTTCGCGATAGGCCTTGCCGCAGTGCTGGGAACTGTCCCTGACATTTGGGCAAACAGACACAATATGCCCGGTCATCAGATTGTTGCCTTGATACTTTTTGCCGTATCACCCATAGGTGCATTTCTATTTGAAAACACGTACTCTGATATCCTGATATCAGGCTTTTCCCTGGCTGTTTTTTCCATATTCATTTATGTTTCGGTGGAAAATCCCGCAGAATACATCGCTGCCAATATGCCTGCCCTTAATACCGCCGCACTTATACTCGAAACCACGCAGCGTATAAATGC
>R11__coassemble_1176_pt1 | contig 15303 bp, 11 predicted proteins | sample R11__metabat2_high_PE_009 | metagenome-assembled genome bin R11
CGCTGGCGCCGTTTTTTTCCAGCTGCCTCAGTTTTCCGGCAATTTCCTTCTCACCGATCTCATTTTCCAGATAGTCATAAAGCTTATCACAGAAGAACTCCCTGTAAACCAGGTTCATATGATTGTAGATAAAATAGTTTATCTCTTCCAGTGAATAAACATTTTTCTCGATTGCCTGGATATAATACGGGTTATTCGATTGTCCACAACATGCCTGAAGCATCAGATATATTCCTCCAGATTAAGTCTCTTTGTTACCTTCTGTCCGCTTCCTTCGAAAAAGTCACCGAACCCTTTGTCCTTTATTTCCAGGTCGCACTCAAATTCATTGATGTATTTCACGCTGACCTGTACTCTGGTGGCCTTCTCCGGTCTCTTTGGAAAACTGCTAAGGTCCATGTCTATCCTGGTGCGTTCCCTGCTGATAAGGCTTGTCACCATGAAACTGACACCACTGTCATCTGTCAGTATGAAATCCCTGCTGCTTCCTGCATCATACCAGTCGCAAGCCGCTTTTGACAGTTCGGTCTCTGCCAGCTGTCCTTCTTTTCTGCACACGCAGCTGATGGAAGCCTTCGTTCTGCCCTTACAGACAATAGGATAATCCCTACCCCCTTTAAAAGCCCTGATGTATCCACAGAGAACTGCACCCTTTACATAAAGGTTATTCCCCTTAAATACTCTGCATGCAGCGGATATGAGCTGCAGTGTGTTTTCAAACCACAACTCGGAAAATCCTGTTCCGGTAAAGAAAACACTGCAGTTTTTTCCTTCAAATTTCAGCTTTTCAAATATCTCAGACAGACGGGCGTCAAACTGAGTGCGGCGCATTGAACTTGCCAGATCCCTGATAAAAAATTCCAGGGAATAGCTGCTCTCATTTATATAGATGAGAGGTCTCTTCATACCTCCCGTAAATGAAAGCTGTTTTACAAAAAAACCGTCGCTGTCAAAATCAAACAGCAAAGCCCCGTCAGTCCATAGGCTTTCATCCTCATTCAATACATAATAAGCAAAGCTTTCTGCATAACTGAGGATTTTTACCCGTACTGATTCAATCTGGAGAAGGTTAAATACACTTTCGATCTTTTCCTTTATTTCAAGATTAACCTTACGCAGTGTAACCGTGACATTTTCTACCGTCATCAGGCCCGAATTGACCTGTATCAGTTCCAGGAGTTTGCCCATATATACAGCCAACAGCATGTCATAAGTGTAGCGTTTTCCGTCTACTACGCATTCGGCTCCGACAAACATGCCGTTATATATATCCTTATATAAGGTAATTCCCTTTTCCTCTGCATAAAGCATGGCCTCTTCGCCTATCAGCCACATACGTTTTTCATTGTTATAGCATAAGGTCAGCGGTATCATGTACCGCATTACAGTGGACCCTGTCATGACAGACTCCGGCCTGTTGTGATGATTATTGTAATAACAAGCCTGGCAATATTCATTTGTAAGATCGATTCCGATTATCAGCGGCTGCTTATCCATCCCAAGTCTCCGTTAAAACAATTCCTTTATCAACATGTTTTTCTTCTTATAATCCAGCATTGCACCCTGGAGCTTTTCGCCATTTTCTGTATCAAACAGCTTTATCATGTTGTCCAGCTGTGCATACATGCTTGAATCTTTTCCCATGTTCAGGTCACTGTAGTCCACCAGTTTTCTTTCACCGTCTTCTACCCTGTATTCCACGCTTTCCCCGTAGAACAGTGTAAACACCTTTGTATAACATCCGGTGCAGACTTCCTTCATGGCTTCAACACCCTTTACCGATGTACCTCGCTGTTTCACCTCAAATGTAATCCTTGGTGCCGAACCGAACATGGTGCCCTTTGTCAGTACCTCTGCAGTCCGTTCTTCTTCACTTTGTACTATTACCTGTGCGATTACGCTTCTTGTAAGGATTGCCGGCAGTTCCATGCAATGTCTGAAGGCTTTAAACTCCTCCAGCATGATTCCCTTTCTTACAAGCCGGTTTACATGCTCTTCTATTATCCTGACGTTTTTCCTCTCCAGCTTTGCCTGACCCTTCATGTACAGAAGGTAGCTGACCACAACATTATCCGCGAAAGCTTCTCCTGCTCCCATGGCATTTTCCAGATAACCAAATATAAATTCATATTTTCTGTCTTTGCTGTAAAGGTGCCTTAAAGCCACAAACGCCATAAAGTCCTTTTTCAGCTGATTGTCTGTGCCATCGGCAAAATATATCGCAAAAATACTTTCAGCTTCTTTCGGAAATTTACCTGTTTCAACTACTTTCCGCAGGATTCTCTCACCAATTGTAAGACTGTCCAGACCACGGGCCATTGCCTGAACGTACATCAGTATCAGTACATCCATCCTGTCATCGTAGCGCCGGCTAAGATATTTGAATATGACCGGATCGTATTCGCTGTTCATGAATGCAATTGCCGCCAACGCATTCATGCAATCATCCCGTTCGTAATCTGTAACTTCTGCAAGTACATGCACCAGGGTGCATATATGTTTTTCGGATATTTCCTCGTATCCGTTTTTTTCTATTTCTTCATAAGCCTCTCTGTACATCATCTTATCGATCATGACTTCGATCAGCCTTGCTCTTGTACTGTTTTCCAGATTAAACTGCAGAAATTCCAGCAGCTTGTCATAAACTGCTTTGTCCAGGGAGTTCTTGCTGAAATAAGCTATGGCGCCTTTAAGGATTTCCTGCTCATAAACGGACCGGAGACTTCCCTTTCCGATGTTTTCGTGAAGATAATCCAGGACCTCCATCGGTCCCTTAACTGACCGAAGTACATCCAGATTGTCACCTACCATCATATATCTTGTGATCAGTGAATTTTTGATGCATTTTTCTGCATATTCTCTCTTTGGCAGAAATTTCCGCTGCACATAGTCAACTGCATAGTATAAATTTCCCGTGCTGTCCTTAAACAGCACAACCGCATCCCTGGAGTATATTCTTATCAGAGCTCTTCCCTCTTTAAGCTGCGCCTCGCTGTACTCATTAAATTCCCTGTGAAACACCAGTACACTTTCAACCAGCTTATTTTTGGTAACAACCTCTCTGCTGCAAAGTATCTCCAGCATCCGCTGGTATTTTTCGGCCGGAAGCCGATCAGTATCCATAAGTTCCCGATAAACAACTGCCAATGCAGTACTTACAAGACCCTTGTCGATAGCTTCTCCGGCAGACCTTACCATGTTGCCCATGGCCTTTGACAGATACTCGCGATGGGAATGCTTATCTTTTATCAGGCAGGCAAAGTAATAGTCTCTGTCCGGCCCCAGTTCATATTCCCTTCCTGCAAAAAATTCCAGCACAGCCTCCGGAAGCTGCACGAACTTTTCATGGTCTGCGGTATATATGAAATAATTATAGATTTCCTTTGTTTCAAGAAACTCGGCTATGGCTTTGGCGAAATATTCATGGAATTCTGTATCTCTTGAGCCTTTTGCCACCAGTACCCTGCAAAGAGACTTCAGGATTATGTTGCTTCCAAATCTGTCATAGGCGCTTTTAAGTATGTTCACCAAGGTATCTTTGTTCAGGGTTTGAAGCAGCGCATCATCACATCTCCAGATTACCTCAGCAAATTTAATGCACACTGCAATGCTTAAATAATCTTCCCTTGCCGCAAAGTTAAGTGTCTGTATGACAAGTGATGAAGGTTCACTTATCAGGTCGGTATCCTTCTTAAGGCATTCCATTGCCTCGTAGTACATTACAGGGCTGCGCATGCCCCGCAGCAGGAACTCCCCTTCCATTGCTTCAAACATACTGCGTGGTGAATTATTAAGGGACGCATCCAGATAAAACAGTATCCATAATATTTTCCATGAAGGATACTGACCATATATGTCTTTTACTCTTTCAAAGCTGTCAGCCGTGACGGCCTCGTCCATTTCATACAGACTGCTGATATAATAAAAATAAGCCAGCAGATCCCAATTCCGCTCCGGCAGTTTCTGCATCTGTATTCCCACAAACTCTATCAGATTTTTGGCTTCCGTGTATCTTTCCATGGATATCAGGACATTAGCCTTGTAAAGCATCAGAAACATGTCCGCCACGTTTCCGCCGTTAACATCTCCGATTATCCCCAGTGTTTTCTCCTGCCATTCGGTCTGAAAAAGATTTCCCAGTCTCAGATCCACATAGGCCCGGCAAAGGGCCGCTGTTTTTTCTCTTGCGCTCTTTTCTGAAAAGCCCAGCCTGAGACTGTTGTCCACTGTTATGTTTACCTGCGTCCTGCACACAGGTGTCCGGAATACTATCCGTCCGAAATTTTTACCGCTGTGAAGGGATGCTGCCAGAATCTTAAAGGAAAAATCCAATGTTCCGTCAGTAAATTCGTCGGTTGTGACAACCTTCCTGTCAAATCCGATCATCCTATCCTCTGAATAAACCTCTATCTCGCCATAACCCTCTGAAGTAACCTTAAGATGAACTATGCCTGTGGTATCTTCCGAGATGTCCGTAAGTATGATATTTTTCTCCTGGGACTCGAAACAAAAGGCGCTCTTGTCGCCTATTGATGTTAGATATTCTTCTCTGGCAACTTTCTTGTTTCTGCCCAACATCAGAGCATCGTAGATCAGTTCACTCACTTTTTCTCTTTACTCCTGTTCCTAAGCCTTTCCAGGCGCTCCTTCATGGTCTTTTCGTAGCCAAGGTCTCCAGGCTCGTAAAATCTTGTTCCGGTTAGTTCATCCGGCAGATACTGCTGTTCCACATAATGTTCAGGAAAATCATGTGCATATTTGTAATCAATTCCGTGACCCAGTTCTTCATGCCCGGAATAATGGGCGTCCTGAAGATGAGGCGGAACTGTTTTTATGTCGATTGTCTTTACTGCTTCAAGTGCGCTGTCAATTGCATTTATCGCCGCATTGCTCTTCGGAGCGCAGGCGATATATATTACAGCCTGACTCAGCGGGATTCTTGCCTCGGGAAGTCCCAGGACATGTACAGCCTGCTGTGCAGCCACAGCCACCTGCAGGGCCCTTGGGTCTGCATTTCCCACGTCCTCTGCTGCGCATATCATTATCCTTCTGGCAATGAAATTTATGTCCTCCCCCGCGTATATCATGCGGGCCAGATAATAAACCGCCGCATCCGGGTCCGACCCTCTCATACTCTTTATGAAGGCTGAGATCACATCATAATGGTTGTCCCCATCCTTGTCATACCTTACATTTTTTCTCTGTATGCACTGGGAAATTATCTCACTCGTTATGTGTATCTTTCCATCATCAGACGGTGCGCTTGTCAGCACGGCCAGCTCCACAGCGTTTAAGGCCACTCTTGCATCTCCGCCTGCAAAGTCTGAAATAAACTCTAATGCATCATCATCTATTGCCGCCTTATAGGCTCCCATTCCACGTTCTTTATCCGTCAGGGCAGTCTTTATGATGTCCCTGATGTCTTCTTTATCCAATGGGTGAAGCTCGTAGATCAGTGATCTGGATATCAGGGCCCTGTTAACTTCAAAATATGGATTTTCGGTAGTGGCACCTATCAGGATTATTGTACCGTCCTCCACGAATGGCAGGAGATAGTCCTGCTGTGCCTTATTAAAGCGATGGATCTCATCTACAAAAAGGATGGTCTTCTTTCCGTAGGCTCCTGACGTCATTTTGGCGCCTTCCACTACTTCCACCATTTCTTTTTTTCCGGCAATTGTGGCATTCAGCTGCTTAAACTCCGCAGATGTGGTATTGGCTATTACCCTGGCCAGTGTAGTCTTTCCTGTTCCCGAAGGCCCATAAAAAATAACAGAAGAAAGCCTGTCGGCCTTTATGGATCTGTACAACTGGCTTCCCTCGGACAGGATATGCTTCTGTCCTTTTATCTCATCGAGGGTGCGCGGTCTGATCCTGTAGGCCAATGGGGCTTCCTTTTTCATGTTATTCTGATGTGCGTATTCAAAAAGATCCATTATCTCTTCTTTATAGGTACATACTGGGTATGTTTAGTTACATTCTTATAGGCCGGTCTGATGATCTTGCTGCCCGTAGCAATTTCCTCCAGCCTGTGGGCTGCCCATCCTGCAGTTCTGGCAATGGCAAATATAGGAGTGAAAAGCTCGTGAGGAAGGCCCAGCATTCTGTATACAAATCCGGAGTAGAAGTCCACATTTGCACAGATGTTTGCCCTGTTCATTTTCTTCTTATTGGCAATAACATCTGTTGCGATTGCCTCAACTCTATTATAGAATCTGCACTCCTCCTGGCACCCTTTTTCTTCTGCCAGCTGAGTTACAAACTTTCTTAAGGTTACCGCACGTGGGTCGGAGATTGTATATACCGCATGTCCCATACCGTAGATCAGTCCGCTCTTGTCATAGCTCTTTCCTGCTATTATTTTTTCCAGCTGCTTTCTGATCTCATCTTCATCATCCCAATGTTTAACCTTGCCTTTAAGGAATGACATCATTCCGTCAACCTTCAGATTAGCTCCGCCGTGCCTTGGTCCCTTAAGAGAAGCCAGTGCTGCCGCTGTTGACGAATATGTATCCGTCATTGTGGATGTTACAACACGGGTTGTAAATGCAGAATTGTTTCCGCCGCCATGGTCTGCATGAAGTACCAGACACAGATCCAACAGTCTCGCCTCTGTCTTCGTATATTTACTGTCCGGACGGAGAAGATGCAGTATGGTCTCTGCCGTAGAAAGCCCTGCCTTGGGCTGATGGATAAAAAGGCTCTGTCCTTCCTTATAATGCTCGAACGCCTGATAGCCATAAACTGCCAACATCGGCATTACGGCGTAGAGTTCCAGGCACTGTCTCAGGACATTGTCCACAGATGTATTATCAGGATTTTCATCATATGCGTAAAGAGTCAGAACGCTTCGCATCAGTGTGTTCATCATGTCCTTGCTCGGAGCCTTCATGATGATATCCCTGACAAAGTTTGTAGGAAGCTGGCGATAAGAATCTATCAGCTCATTAAAAGATTTAAGTTCACCTGTTGTAGGAAGTTTTCCCAGCATGAGAAGATAGGACGTTTCCTCAAAACCAAACCTTTTTTCTTTTGAAAATCCTGCTACCAGGTCCTCGATGTTATATCCTCTGTAATACAGCTTTCCTGGGCAAGGGATCATTTCATCATCATCTATGGTGTAAGATTTAACCTCAGCAATCTCTGTAAGACCTGTAAGAACACCCTTTCCTGTTACGTCACGAAGACCCCTTTTAACGTTGTATCTTGAATACAGCGAAGGATCTATCACATCATTTTCCCTGCATATGGCTGCAAGTTCTTCAATTTCCGGTGTGTTCTCTGAGAATGGATTATTTGTAGTATTGCTCATATTTTTCCTCGATTTTCTATTAAAAATGCTTAATTTTTTATTCTCTATTTAAGGTTTCATTATAGCACCATAAAAAAAGCCCTGCAATATAATCAACGTCTTGAATAATGAATTTGCATGGGATAAAATACATCCATGAGAGCACGAACTGTAGTAAAAAATATCTTGGGCATACTGCTTTTACTGGTTGGACTTACGGGATTTGCAATGATTTACATTGTTACCAGATCCAGACTGAATGCGGTTGCCAATTCATATAATTTGATGATAATCTCGGACATCCTCATGCTGGTCTATTCGCTGATCTACTTTATCTGTGCGATATGTACGCTCTCAAGGCGCAGTCCCAGAAGAGTTGCCAGTGTCCGGCCGTTTGTCCAGCTTGGCGTATTTCTTGCCATTGGTCAGCTTATCGTATCCGCCTTTAACGGCATTGTAATATGGCACATGATAGTTCTGGGCGTCTGCGGCGTCCTTATTCCGGAACTTTTCTTTTTATTGTTAGCACATATCATGGCAAGGCGGTAACCCCGACCAATGATGCCCATAAAATCCACTCTCACACAGGAGCTAATTCCCATGAAAACCAAACGCGACGGAAAAATCGAATTTTTCAGATTTATATTCTGTATGGCTGTCATACTGTTTCATTATGACCTTTTATTTCCACTTAACACTGAAAAGTTTGGTCTGCCATTCCTGACATCAGGTCGTCTGGGTGTTGAATTTTTCTTCCTGCTTTCCGGATATTTTCTGGCAGCATATGCTTATAAAATAAATTACAGCTATGAAAGTTTAAGCAGGACCACCGTGCTTTATACAGCAAGGAAGCTGTCTTCAATTATTCCATTTCACCTGTTTTTATTTACGCTGTCCTTCGTGGTTAAATCCATCATTCAGTCTCCGAAATCCTTTGTAGACTGGTTTAACTGGGTTCTGAAGTCCATCCCTGGTTTCTTCCTGACCATCGGAACCGGCGTACCGGAGATTGCAGTTTTGAAAGATGAGTGGTACATTTCCAAAATGCTTTTGATGTGCCTGATCCTGCTGCCTTTGCTTCTCAGATTCAGGAAAACCTTTGCCCGGATTGTGGCACCTGTCATCGCCATAGGCCTGATCGGTTACATGGTCTACACCACCACTATACTTGGAGGCGTTGATACCCGTCTGTTTGGCGACCTGATTGCCAAGACAACTGTACGGGCCTTTGCTGAAATGGCACTGGGAATCTTTATTTTCGAAGTCGTCTCATACCTGAAAAAATGTAATCTCATGAAAAAACATGTACGGATAATATCTACCTGCGTTGAGGTTATTTTATATTGTTCATGCATACTCATCATGACAGAGTCAGATACCAAGTACGAAGTTTTCTTCCTGATATTAATGGTTATGGCACTTACCATCACCCTTTCAGGACTCAGCTACGGAAAAACGCTGTTTAATCATTCATTTTTCTATTGGCTTGGCAGGTTTTCACTTCCGCTTTATCTCAGCCAAAGGGTTATATTTACATTTTTTAAAAACGTTGATCTTCCGGGCCTGACAAGCAACTACATCAGGCTGCCTGTTGTCCTGGGCACGATTTTTATCCTGGCACTTATTGCCCAATTTCTTGGCAAATTCATTGCCAAAGGACTCCGACACATGTTCAGGCGGATTCTGCCGGAACGGGATTTCAATGCAATATTCTGACACGTAAAAACGTTGGCCTCTCCGGCCAACGCTTTTCTTTTTTAAGATATCATGTCTGCATCCGCTTATCACTTATTACCTTTGAGTCTTTCGAGCTCTTCAAAATATCCAGGATAAATGCGCTCCACGGCATCCGCATTTTCCAGTATTATCTCCCTGCCGGCAGCGCAGGAAGCAAGCCCTATCATCATTGCTATGCGGTAGTCTCTATGGGATTTAACTCTTCCTCCTCGCAGCGGTGCTCCTGCACACCCATTGATCAGCAGTCCATCCTGAACCTCCGTGATCTCGGCTCCCAGCTCCGACATGACTGTAACTATATGATTTACCACATCCGGGCTGATACGCAGGTTTTCTGCATTTTTAATGATACTTACTCCGTCTGCCATGCACGCCAGTACCACCGCCGGCACAAGAAGCTCCGAAATATCCTGAGCGTCTATGTTTATACCCCGGAGACGTCCGCCGTTTACTGTAATATCTGACCAGTAGACGTCCTCACCTTCCAGGACGGCGTCCGGCTCACTATGAGATGATACTTCTACGTTAACCCCAAAAAGCTGAAGTATGTTCAGTATCCTTTTATCTCCCTGAAGTGAATCCATGTTCAGATTTGTACATGTAACTTTAGTTCCACAGATTGCAGCACCTGTCAGCCAATATGCTGCCAGTGTCCAATCGCCTTCTACTCTTGCATCCGGCATCAGATTGTAATGCTGCCCACCTGGGATCCTGTATACTCTGTCCAGGCCGTTCTGGTCTTTAAGTTCCTCTATTTCGATGCCGGATCTTCGCATTATCTCAATGGTCATCTCCACATACGGTTCCGACTGAGGTTTCTTTTCCACCATGACGGTACTTTTTTCTTTTAGTACCGGCAGTGCCATTAAAAGTCCTGACAGCGCCTGTCCATCTGAAACTCCCGGTAAAATGTAAGTTCCGGCTGTCAGCTGTCCTGTTACCTTAACCAGGTCCGGACTTATCTCCTCATGCTTAAGGCCATGGGTTCTCAGGACTTTATAAAACTGTTCCATTGATACGAACCTGAGGTTTCCCCTTAAAGAGTATATGCAGTTCTTACCAAATGCACCGGCTATAGGCATCAGAAACTTGTATGTAGAGTCACTTTCCTGACATTCCAGCCTGTAGGTAAAGTTACCGTCTGCCACTCCGCTGAGACCCAGGCCCAGCGTTCCCAGACAGTCCCTGGTAACCTGCACATCCTTCGACACGTCGATTTTATCCAGCTTTGATCTGCTGCCTGACAAGGCGCTGCATATCAGAAGTCTGTGAAGGATCGAACCTGCTCTTGGCACTTCTACCTCGCCGCTTATTTTTTCAGTTGATAATATTCTGGTTAATATTGCCACTTATTTTCCCTCTGATTTATTTTTATGACCATTTGTTTGCCATCGTCACCCTTTTTCAGTTATTTCCTTCCAGCGCCTGAATCCGTCAGATTCAATTCCGAATTGATCAAGAATCTTTCCGATTATATGGTCAGCCATTTCCTCCGCGTTTTCCTGCCCGCTGTAAAAAGTCATGACCGGTGGTACTATACTGGCTCCGCATTCACTGAGCTCAAGCATGTTCTTCAGATGTATCCTGCTGAAAGGTGCTTCCCGCGGAACCACCACAAGTTTTCTTCCTTCCTTAATGGTCACATCAGCCGCGCGCAGAAGCAGATTTTCACTGTATCCGTTCGCAATTCCTGCCAAAGTCTTCATGCTGCACGGGATAACTATCATTCCGTCAGTCTTAAATGAGCCGCTTGATATGTCTGCTGCCAGATCATTTATGTCATAACAAACATCCGCCAGACTTTTTATCGTCTGTGGGTCAGTATTCATTTCCTGTTCAATTGTAAGAAGTGCATTATCAGAAATTACCAGATGGGTCTCCACCTCCGGCATTTCTCCCAGCACCTTAAGCATCCTGGCTCCCAGCATGGCTCCGCTGGCACCGCTGATGCCGATGATCAGTTTTTTCATGTTTTCAGCCTTATTTTTCTTTTTTCAAGTTCGTTAGTATGCCTTATGATTTTATATCATGAACTAAATAATTACAAATGTTATTCTTCTGACTTCCCATTTGTATTTTTGTCCTGCACACTTCGTCCTACCCGGTCTTATATTCATTCGTGACTGAAATCTTGGCAATTCATCCCCGTATTCTTAAAATACAGTAAGATTTCAGTCACTGTATCACATTGGGTTTTTATCCGGCTTTTCAGCCATGATTTTCTCTGCTGTCCGGGGAGAATAATACCCCTTATCCGTGCTGGTTCTTCAGTTTTTCTCCTGATAAATGCACGGAGCAGGGCGCCTACACACCCTGCTCCGTTATATTTTACATTCTATTCATATAATCTGCAGTTGATCCAGGGAGTAAAAGTTCCCCACTGCGTGCCTGGTTCTGACCGCATACTCTGCATTTACGCCAGTTCAGGGAGCTTTACCTCCCTAATCTGCACCATAAGTTTCACTGGTCCAGTGCCACCAGATCCTCAAAGGTTTCGCGGCGTACGCCGATATAAGAATCTCCGCCTTTCAGCATTACAACTGCCGGCCGTGGAAGCCTGTTGTAATTTGATGCCATGGAATAATTGTATGCGCCTGTGGTACATACAGCAATGATATCACCACGGGTGGTGGTCTCAGGAACCTTTACATTCTCCTGGATAATGTCTCCGCTTTCGCAGCATCTTCCGCCGATTGTTGCCTCCATTGAAGCTTCTTCATTCATGCGGGATGCGTTGTAGCATGTATATGATGACTTATAAAGTGCATACCTTGGATTATCAGGCATTCCGCCATCGATTGATACATAATTTTTATATCCTGTGATACGTTTTACAGAGCCTGCACTGTAAAGGGTCATTCCGGCATCGGCCACTATGCTTCTGCCCGGCTCCATAAAGATCATAGGCATCGGCACACTAAGGTCTGCACAGGCCTTCTTTATGGCTTCTGCCACCTGTCCAATCTTTTCTGCGATATCAAGATATGGATCAGACTCCACATATCTTACTCCGTATCCGCCGCCCAGGTTCAGGTGGCTTGCCATGTATCCGTACTGTTTATACATGTCTGCAATGAATTCCATCATTACAGCTCCGGCTCTTTCGAATACATCCTCAGCAAATACCTGGGATCCTACATGACAATGGAATCCTTTAAGGTCAATATGCTTTTGCTGAAGAACAAATCCTACCAGTTCGCCTGCCTGGCCGGTTGCAATGGCCGTACCAAATTTAGAATCCACTTTTCCGGTGCTTATGGCTTCATATGTATGAGGATCAATACCGGGAGTAATACGAAGGACTACCTTCTGGGTGATGCCTCTGGCAGCTGCCTCAGATTCTATTGTCTCAATCTCTTCCTTATTGTCAGCCACAAAATAACCGACGCCTCTGTCCATCGCAAACTTTACATCTGCATCCGTCTTGTTGTTTCCGTGGAAGAAAGCCTTTGACATGTCATATCCGGTCTCACTGACGGTATATATCTCACCTGGAGATACTACGTCCACGCCCATGCCCTCTTCTGCCATGATGCGGTACATCTGCTTAAAGCAGCAGGCCTTGCCGGCAAAAAGGGGCATCGACCCTTCCGGGAAATGCTCCTTAAAAGCATTCACATATGTACGGCAATTATGACGGATACGGTCCTCATCCATCAGATAGAGTGGTGTTCCATACTTTTCTGCCAGTTCTTCAACGCTCTGGCCGCCAAATGTCAGAACGCCTTGATTGTTTACTCCAATATTATCACATACAAAATTCATATATTTTCCTCTTTTTTCAGCCGTAAGCGGCTTAAAGCTGCAGTCCTTAAGTTCCTGCACCTGCCTTTGATTTTTACAGCATGTGAGCTCTCAGCTCTTCTCCAGACATTGCTGAAAGATCAGCAGGCGCAATGTCAAACATTGTCTTGCAGCCTGTGATTCCTCTCTGGTTCATCTTATAAGCTGCTCTTGCCAGAGATACCAGAACTCCTGATGTAAACTCAGGATTTGAATCCAATGTCAGCTTATACTCGATTGTATGGCTGTGCTCGTTGTTAAGTCCGGTCTTTCCTGTGCAGATTACAACACCTCCGTGCGGAAGCTCGCTGTGGTTAGCCTTCATTTCCTCAGCTGTGATGAAATTAACTGTTGTATCATAATCAGCAAAGTAGTTAGGCATTGTCTTGATGGCCTCTTCGATGGCTGCCTTGTCTGCTCCTTCTTCGGCTACAACGTAGCATTCTCTAAGGTGCATCTGACGTGCGCTCAAATCCCCTGCCTCTCCCTTTCTTGCCAGTGCAACAGCATCCTCGATAGGAACCGTGTACTGTCTTGCATCTTTAACTCCAGGGATGCGGCGTATGGCGTCAGAATGTCCCTGGCTTACTCCTCTGCCCCAGAATGTGGCAAATGTTCCCTGTGGGAGAATGCATGAAGCATAAATTCTGCTGATAGAGAACATTCCAGGATCCCAACCGCCTGAGATGATGGCGATGTGGCCATTTTCAGATGCACTCTTGTCTACATTTGCAAAATGTACAGGGATGTTTGCATGAGTGTCAAAGCTATCTACTACATTGAAGCTCTTTGCCAGCTCCGGTGTCAGTACAGGAAGATCTGTTGCTGAGCCTCCGGCGATGATCATTACATCGATCTGGTCTTTATACTTTTCTACATCTGCTGCACTGTATACAGGAATTCCTGTACGGGTTGTAACTGTGCTTGGATCACGTCTTGTAAATACTCCTACAAGCTCGATGTCCGGGTTCTGCTTAACTGCTGCCTCGACTCCACGGCCGATATTTCCATATCCATAAATTGCAAGTTTCATTCTTTAATCCTCTTATATTTCATTGTATTTAAAAACCACTTTAAATTTAAAATTACTCAACCAGGCTCTTCATGTCATAGAGTCCAGGCTCTTTTCCGATAATAAAAGCCGCTGCGGCAATTGCGCCTTCAGCGAAAAGTGCTCTTGAATGAGCCTCATGCTTCAGTGTGATGGTCTGGTTCTGAGTTCCAATCATGACCTCATGGATTCCCACGATGTTCCCCATACGTACGCTCTGTACACCGATATCCTCCGGTTGGCGCTTTCCGTTTCTGTCCCCGGTTACGATATTGGCATTTTCCCTTACAGAGGCAATCTCTTTTGCCAGTGTCAGTGCCGTCCCGCTTGGAGCATCAATCTTTCTGTTATGATGCTGCTCCACGATCTCTATTTCTGCATCCGGCATGGCTGCTGCTGCCTTCTTGGCCAGTTCAACCAGAAGTGCAATTCCCAGAGAATAATTTGATGCAAAAAACAGAGGAATCTTCTTTGAAGCATCCATTATCATCTGACGTTCCTCATCTGTCTGTCCCGTTGTTGCCAGAACCAGTGGAATATTGTTGGCCACTGCGAAATCTGTCAGGTTCTTAGTTGCTGCATGATGGGAAAAATCTATGATGCAGTCCACATCTGTGATTGCTTTATCAAAGCTTACTGCCACAGGAACATCGCTGCAACCCTCTGTTGCTGTAACGTCTACTCCGCCTGCAAGCTCAGCACCTCTCATGCCGCTTCTTACCAGCTTTTCAACTTCGTGGCCCATGGCTCCAAGCATTCCGCTTATAAGAATTCTCATTTATCTATCCTCCAAAATCTGCCCGGTCTCAATTACTCAGATATCTGCATTCACGTTGGTCCGGAGCAGTTTTAATCCTGATTATTTGATCAGACCAAACTTTCTCATTTCAGCGAAAAGTCTTTCCCTGTTCTGAGGCTCCATCTCTGTAAGAGGAAGTCTTACAAAGTCCTCGCACCATCCCATTGCAGCCATTGCAGCCTTTACAGGGATAGGGTTAACCTCGCAAAACAGTGCCTTGATCAGTGCCATGTACTCGCACTGCATCTTAGCAGCACCTGCAACATCTCCTGCAAAGAACTTATCGCAAAGTTCAACAGTCTTCTTAGGCATGATGTTTGAAAGAACAGAGATGATTCCCAGGCCGCCCATTGACATGATAGGTACGATCTGATCGTCGTTTCCTGAGTAGATGTCCATCTTGTCACCTACAAGTGAAGCAGTCTCAACGATTTTGGAAATGTTGCTGTTTGCCTCCTTTATGGCACGGATGTTGTCATGCTCAGCAAGTTTTGCATATGTGGCAGGCTCGATGCTGACACCGGTTCTTGAAGGAACGTTGTAAACGATAACAGGCTTTTCAGATGCATCTGCGATCGTGTTGTACATCTTAACAAGTCCGTTCTGTGTAGCCTTGTTGTAATATGGTGTAACAACCAGTAC
>R11__coassemble_1197_pt1 | contig 15103 bp, 9 predicted proteins | sample R11__metabat2_high_PE_009 | metagenome-assembled genome bin R11
TCCTTAGGGATCTCAAACATGATATCCAGCATTATCTCTTCTATGATGGATCTAAGGCCTCTGGCTCCCGCCTGCTTCTTGGCGGCGCGTTCTGCCAGAGCCTCCAGGGCATCATCTTCAAATATCAGCTGTACCTCATCCATTTCAAGGAGCTTCTGGTACTGCTTCAGTATGGCATTCTTCGGCTCCTTAAATACTTTAACAAGCATTTCTGTTGTCAGGGCCTTAAGAGTGCAGACGATAGGAAGTCTTCCAAGGAATTCCGGTATCATTCCAAACTTTCTAAGGTCCTCAGTCTCTACCTTGCTTAAGATGTCCTCGTCAGCCTCATATTTATCCTTCAGTTCAGCCATGAAACCGATTGAACTGGTCTCGCTTAGTCTTTCCTTGATGATGTCTTCCAGGTCAGGAAATGCTCCGCCGCAGATAAACAGGATATTCTTCGTATTGATCGTAGTCAACGGAACCATGGCATTCTTGCTGGTTGCGCCTACCGGAACCTCTACCTCGCTGCCTTCGAGCATCTTAAGGAGACCCTGCTGTACAGACTCACCGCTGACATCCCTGCCCCTTGTGGAATTCTTCTTGGCAATCTTGTCTATTTCGTCTATGAATACGATTCCCACCTCTGCCTTATCTACATCATTATCAGCAGCGGCAAGAAGTTTTGAAAGTACGCTCTCAATATCATCACCGATATATCCGGCCTCAGTCAGACTCGTGGCATCGGTAATGGCCAGCGGTACGTCAAGTATTCTGGCCAGAGTTCTTACAATGTGTGTCTTTCCGCAGCCTGTAGGTCCGATCATCAATACGTTTGACTTCTCGATATCCACATCGTCTTCTATGGTATTTCCTTCGGTAGCTGTAACTACTCTCTTATAATGGTTGTAAACCGCAACAGAAAGAACCTTCTTGGCCTTTTCCTGGCCCACTACATATTCGTCCAGTTTAGCCTTAAGCTTGTGAGGCGGCAGGATCTTGTCCTTATCTATGACAGGCTCACTCTTTTCACCCGGTTTTCTCTTTTTCACCTGCGGGCCTTTGTTCATGCCCATTCCAAGATGGCCCAGCATGTCAGACATGTTGAAAATGCTGACTCTCGGCGCAGATTTCCCATCATTCTTGTTTTCTTTTTTGTTATCAGACTTTTCTTCTTCGCTGTTGATGGCAGGGAGAACCTCGCCCTCCTGAGTCTCAATCAGTTCTGCTGTTTCCTGATTTTCTGCTGCCTTTGGACTTTCATCCTGCGTCGGTTCTGAAAAACCACCAAAAGGCATGCCCATAAAAGGCATGCCCGACATAGGTCCAAGTCCGAGGCTTGATGGATCAAATCCGGAATTTTCTATCTGGTTGATCATTTTCTGGAGACAGTCCACACATGTGTATGTGCCTCCCGGCATTCTCAGCATTTTGCCTGCCTGACTTTCGCTCCTGTGGCAAATGCTGCAGTACTTTTCGTAATCCTCGTTATTGTGTTCGTTTGTCATTAAATATTCCTTATCCCACTGAGCCTGTAAGTGAAACCTTAACCTCGATTTCCTTATAGCTGTTATTTGTGTATCTCAGTACTCCGAGAGTTACCTCGTCGCCCGGTTCATAATTTGTAAGCTCACTCTGAAGCTCTGTCATGGAAGTGATTGTCTTGCCATCGATCTCGATGATGACATCACCCTCTTCGATACCTGCTGCTTCAGCACCGCCTCCTGAAACAACGCCTACAACGTAAACGCCTTCAGGAATGTTGTAAGAAGCTGCCAGCTGGCTTCCGATGTCATATCCACGGATTCCCAGGTATGCACTCTGTCCACTGGTGTTTGCAGAATCTGTGCTGTCTTCAGAATCCTGTGAAGCACTCTGATCAGCCTCTTCAGAAGGCTCCTGCTCCAGCATCTCCATTATTGTATCATAATAATGGTGAATTGAAATAGCATAACACATTCCTTCTACTGTGCTTGAATTGATCTTTGCTTCGCTGATACCAACGATCTCTCCGCTGCTGTTAAGAAGGCATCCACCTGAATTTCCTGAGTTAATTGCTGCGTCAGTCTGAAGAACGGTGATTGTCTTTCCTTCAACAGTTATCTCTCTGTCAATTGCACTGATAATTCCTGTAACTACGCTCTGTCCGTATCCAAGAGCGTTTCCGATAACGATTGCTCCATCGCCAACTATCGGCTGTTCGTCTGTCAATGTTGCCATGGCGATCTCATCTACAGTTTCCTCTGGAATGTCTGCCAGTCTGATGGCAACGATTGCAATATCATCGTCCTCGCTGACAGCCTTGATATATCCGTCGACCGAATTGTTATCACAGAATGTAACATAAAGTGATGAACAATCCTCAACAACGTGATAACTTGTCAGAATAAGCAATTCCTTTGAATTCTGGCTGACTATTGTACCCGAACCGACTCCGCTTTCAACTTCCTGAGTTGAATTTGAAGACTGGTTTCCGTAGTAATAATTGAAGAATCCACCATAGCTTCCGCTGTTTACAAGAGTTCTCGATGTAATCGAAACCACACAAGGCATTACCTGCTGAACCACGTCTGAAACATCTGTCAGATAAATGCTGGCAGTGTCTGAAGGTGTATTCTGGGAAGCTTCGGTTTCGTTTATAACTACCTCAGTACTCTCTTCCTCATCTTCTGTATCAGAATCATCACCGCCGGTTATGCTTTCAATGAAGTTTTCCGTGCTGTCATCTATCTGCTGGCCGAGATCTCCTGAAATGTTGATCTGTCCAGAGATTGCACTGGTAATATTTTTAGCAACAAGATTAAATATGCACACCCCTGCCACTATCAGACCGATCAGGAGAGCTCCTCCTGCTGCCACAACAGGAATCCACCATTTGCTTTTCTTTTTCTTTGCTTCTGTCTTTGGCGGTTCCTGAGCCGTGTTGAACTTTTCGGCATCCGGCTCCCATCTGGCTGTGTCAGATGATTCATTCTCATCTTTATAGCTGTAATGGTATGTGCAGCCCTGCTCGTCTGTCTGAGATTCGCTGCCCTGACTATCTTTTGCACTTGTTTCTGCAGTGTTTTCCGTATCCTGTGTGTTAAATTCCTCGTTCATACAAAAATGACCTCCTATATTAGTGCCGATTACGGTTTTTTTCTTTTTACGACTAGATAATATAGGCAAAATGTGTTCCTTTTGTGTAGCAAAAAGGTTGACTAAGTGAAAAACTCAGATTTTTTCTTTCCTTATTCATCTGTTATTTCGGCATTCTCTGGATCATTAATATCGCTGTCCTCGTTAATGTCTTCATCAGCTGCGATAATATTCGTATTGCTCATCAGAATAAACTCATCATCAGCCTCCTCAGGCTTTCTGAACATTATCCGGATAAGGCTGTCAATCATATCATCCCAGTTAAAATACTGATTCTGATATTTCTTTGCATTTTCGCCCATCAGAAGGAGTTCATTTTTTCCCAATCTGCAAAGCCCGGTAATGATATCATAAAGACTTTCCGGATCTTCAGGGTCACATGTGTATCCGCATTTAGCCTTTCTGATAATTCTTTTGGCTTCTCCGTCACCTGCAAAGAGCACCGGCCTGGCTGCCGACATGTAATTTATAACATCTTCAGGAGATGTATACTCATCTCCCGATGCCGTCCTTTCACAGCTTAAAAAAGCATCTGCGATATATTCATATCTGTAATGTTTCGAAAAATTCTTCAGTTTTTCTATAAACACTATGTCATTAAGTTTATTCTTTGATACAGTCTTTTTTAATTCTGCGGCATCGCTGCTGCCGGTGACCACGATTATTTTCAAGTCTATCCTGCCGCTGTTTCCTATCAGCTTTGCTGCCTTTAAAATGGTTTCATAGTCCTGTTTTTTTAAAGTTTCATCATAAATGACCACATTAAAGCTTCCGGCAAAACGTTCAAGCACGTCGACATTCGGCTTTACTTCTTTCTGCGGCAGCGACGGTCCCAGCTGCATTACACTTACTTTGCTTTGGTGAAAGCCCAGTTCCCTCTTAAAATAATCTGCAGCCCTGTCATTCAGGGTAATGATGCTGTCGGATTTCAGATAGTTTCTCCTGGAAATCCCTGAAAATAATTTTCTGAGCAGAATGCTCTGCATGTCCATTTCCCTGAAGAAACAGTCAGGCCACAGATCTATGGCCATTGTTGTCAGAGGCACCTTATTTTTTTTGGCAACCCTGCTGCCTGTCTTTACAGCCATGACCGGTGATGTCTGGTATACCAGCACCGCATCATATTTTTTCTTTGAAAGAGCTGCTGCCCTCATTCGGCCAAATACGGTAAATACCAGATAATTCAGCATTTTTCCGAAGTTGCTTCCGAGACCTCTTTTCGCTTCGGCTGTTCTGTAGACCTGTACACTCCCAAAGCTTTCCGTTTTATGTCCGAAAGAATGATAGCCTTTGTAAAACTGCCCCAGCGGAAAGTTTGGCTGACCGCACAGTACATCAACTTCAATCCCTCTGGCGGTCAGTTCCTGACAGATTTCATTTATTTTATAATCTTCCGGCCAGAATCTGGCGCTGACAACAAGTACTTTTTCTGCCATTATCGTTCCTGTATTATTTGATAAAACTTACCAGACCTTCCTTGCGGGCCTTTGCCTGAGGTCTGTCGCCCTTCTGATAACCTACAAGTACGGCACCGATTGCCTGATATCCTGTAGGAATGCCGATTTTTGCTTTAAGCTCTTCTCCGCTTTCTCCGTCAAACATGAACAGAGATGAATTTGTCATTATGGCGCCAAGACCCATTTCCTCGGCAGCAGCCAGAAGAAGTCCTGCTGCAATGCCGCAGTCAGTCTGAACGTTAAATCCGCTCTTCAGATCTCCTGAAATAAATATTGCTGTCGGAGCAAAATAAAGCGGTGTGTAACCCGGTGCACTTGCCTTTGCCACTGAAGCCTCATCCCCTGCCAGCATTTTCTGACGGATCGTCTCTGAAATACCATTTATCAGTTCCCTGTCCTGTACAACCGAAAAATGAAACAGCTGCTTATTATGCGCACTTGGGCTGTTGATAGCCACCTTTACCAGTGCATCAAGTTCTTCATCTGTGATCTGTTTATCCTCAAAGCTTCTGATGCTTCTTCTCTCCTTGATCAGTTCCACGCCCTGTTCAAATAACATACCTGTTACCTCCAAAAGTTTTTATTTATGGTACTTATAAATCATTTTTCCGTCAACCGAAAACTTGTATTCCTCTTCCGATTATGTTAACCTTTTTCTGTTTTTTAAAGACACTCCGGCTCAGGGTTATGGCGATGACAGCTCCCAGAGCCTGCACGGCACACTAAAGAGGGATCATGGCATTATTTAACATTTAAGAAGGCATTAAGTCGCCTGTGCTTAATTATATAGCATTGGGATTTGCGACACTTGGAAGTGAACTTATTTTTCTGTGTGCCATTTCCCTGATATTCTGGTGTTTCAGCAAAACAGCAGCCTATAAGCTGCTGTTTACATATGTCATATTCGGTTCTGTAATTAATATCGCAAATCTGATTGCAAGGATTCCATATCCATGGATTTCTCAGGAAAATATCAGCGTGATGCATGTGCTTTCCGAAAATCTTCACGGCTATTCAGTCCCTTCCATCGGGCTTTTTACCATCCTGCTTCTGTGCATCGGCATACTGGTAAATAATCACAACCCTCTGATCAAAACTGTCTGCGTGATCATTTCTTGTGTCAGTACATTTTCATACCTCTACCTGGGGCTTTGCTCCATCGCAAGCGCCGGAGTTACTGCATTCCTTGCAGTCCTTGCAGTAGTGCTCTTTACAAAATTCATTGATTCCATGCATTTTGACGCAAGCCGTTATCACGTGTATATGGTCATATCAGCCATTCCCGCGCTTGTGCTTATGTGCCTGTGCGTATCCATGTACCTTAATGGGATTATCACCATCACCTGCATGGCTGTTTATCTGAAGATGGTGGGCTTTTCCGTCGGACTTTTGATTTCCTGGTTTTTTGAATGCAATTTTGTACGTGCAAACATCAGTGTTAACAGGGGATATAAGCAGGTAATCAAGGCTTTAATCGGAACCTCCTCCACAGTCATTACCTGGATTGGACTTTACGTTGGATTTTCCTTCATCCCCGATTTCTGGCCGGCTGCCTTTATCTGCAATTTGCTGACGTCCGTCGGTTCATTCGCCGCCTATCCGATATTCATAAAGTTCATGTTTTCAGCTAATTACAATTAGTCTCCGCCTTCTTCCGACTCTTCGTCCTCTTCGCCTTCAGGTTCCTCCTCAGGCTCATCTTCAGCATCTTCCTCGTCTTCCGTATCTTCCTTGGCTGATGTTGTCTCTTTGTTCGTTTCCTTTGCTGTAGTCGTCTCCGCAGTAGTGGTAGTTTTTTCGCTGTGCTCTGTGCAGACCGCTGTTAGTGTATATGCATTGTCCGGAGTATCTCCGTCATGGGTATAACCATCACCCTCTACTCCGTCAAGCAGGTCTGTCCTGACCCTTACTACCCTTGCTGCAGTTTCCGGACAATACTGATTTGCTATCAGGCCTGTATCGGTACAGATCTGTACCGTCTTATGAACGCTGCATGTAGTGCCCGGTACTGTCCCGGTTGCAAAATACTCCGTGATGAGCGTACTCCCTTCAGGATCACTTGAGCAGTCTCCGTTAGACAGCATTCCTGACTTGTCACAGACTGTGGCGGTTACAATATTGCCCTTCATTTCAAACTCTCCGCCTTCGGCGTCCAGCGCCTCCACCAGCTGTTCCATTATCGTAGAGTAGAATGCTTTCTGGACCACATCATTTTGATCAAGTGTCAGATTTTCATCATATCCCACCCAGATACCTGCGCAAAGTCCGTTCGGCACATAACCCACAAACCACAGATCCCTGTCGTCATTGGTGGTTCCTGTCTTGCCTGCAAGAGGAGCATTATCTATGGCACAGTCAACGCCGGTTCCTGAATTTACCACATCCTGCATTGCACTTGTCAGCAAAGAGGCTGTCTCCACCGAGATTGCCTTATGGGTATCCTGTGTTGATGCCGTATCCAGAAGGACGCTTCCGTTTCTATCCACAATCTTTGAATAATACAAAGGCTCCATATATACGCCGTCATTTGCTATGGCACTGAACGCAGCTGTATTTTCCAGGTTGGTGGTTCCGTACTTTACGCCTCCGATAGCCAGGGCCATGGTAGCATCTTCGTCCACAATGCTTTCATATCCGAACTTTTCAAGATAAGTCAGGCTCCTTGAAGCACCAACATACATCATCGTCTTGCATGTAACTACGTTCATTGAATCCCGGATTGCATCTCTGATGGTACTTAGTCCTCTGTAGGAATCTCCCCACCAGTTGCTGATGATCTTTCCGCTGTCCGAATAAGAATACGGTTCATCGTCAAATACAGTCGCCAATGTACATTTTCCTGTATCAAGGGCAGGAGCAAAGGTTGCCGTGATCTTAAAAAGCGAGCCGGGCTGTCTGTTTGAATCAGTAGCACGGTTCAGCGAAAGGCTGGTCTCTTTTTCTCCTCTTCCGCCGCAGATTGCCAGAACCCTGCCAGTAGTGTAATCCATCAAAGTAAAGGATGCCTGTGGCTGCAGCGTATAGTAAATATGCTCGCTTGTTACCTCTCCGCCGCCTTCAGTCAGAAAAGTCTTATATTCTTCCACTGCTCTGTCCGCATCTGCTTTGCTTTCGTAGTCAAGTACATAATTTGCGTCTTCATGTTCCCTGAAATATTTAAGCAGATTGCTCTGGGTGTAATAAGAAACACTTCCATCGGCATTTTTTACCGTAGCATCCCAGCTTATGGAATAGGATGTTTCTATTCCCACATAATTATCTTCATTATTAATCTCTTTGTCTATTATCTCCTGGGCTTCGGCATTCTGATACGAATATATGGTCAGTCCTCCGCAATAAAGTGCATTGTAGGCCTGAGCATAGGTATACCCCAGGTCCTCCTGCAGATCTTCAATCACCTGCTCTATCAGCGCATCGACATAGTATGAGTATATGCTGGAGCCTGCAGTAATATTTGCGGCGGCAACAATATGGGAATAAACATCCTCATTTACAGCCTCATCATACTGTTCCTGTGTGATGTGCCCATTTTCCAGCATTTTTTTCAGGCATTTCTCGGCTCTTTCCCAGTTTTTTTCCGGATATCTGGCCGGATTATATGCACTTGGATTCTGGGTTATGGATGCAATTACTGCGCACTCCGCTACAGTAAGGTCCTGCAGATCTTTTCCAAAGTAATAGCTGGCAGCTTCCTTCACTCCATAGTTTCCGCTTCCCAGGAATATTGAATTCATATAATCCAGGAGTATCTCATCCTTGCTCAGCTGCTTTTCCAGTTCAATGGCCAAAAACCACTCCTGAACCTTCCTCTTCAGAGCTGAGCCTGTGCTTCTTTCGAAGCCTCCCGTCTCAAATATGTTATTTTTAATAAGCTGCTGGGTTATGGTGCTGGCACCTTCCGTCCTGTCTGTGCTCAAAGACACATATAAGGCCCTGATGATTCCTTTTGTATCTATTCCGTTATGTTCGTAGAATCTTTCGTCCTCCAGATCCACGTACGCCCATTTCAAAATGTCCGGAACCTCTTCTGATGTAGCTTCGGTCTTTCTTGCTCCCTGAGCCGAAAGCTGTATTATCTCATTTCCCTGATCGTCCAGTATCACTGACGGCACTGCTGTCTGGAGCACGCTGGAAGAAGTAAGTTCAGGTGCACTGTGCTTTGCACCCAGCACAGCTCCCAGACCGATGCAGAATAGTATTAAAAATACAGCCAGGAGCGTCAGCAAAACATATTTGATCACTTTGCCGACTTTTCTGGCTGTCTTATGTTCTTTTTTCTTATTTTTGTTTCTCTTAGACATTTTTTGCCTTTCTCTGTCTGTTTGGAGCATTATTATAACCAACTTCCGGTCGTGTGTCAAAAACCGACGTTGTTTTAAATGATGCCAAATGGTATCATTTCTTTATGTATATTTTGTTAAAAGGATGTGAATCATGCCATGCCTGTAAACGTTGTAATCGGATCTGCCGAAGGTGAGATTGTCAGGGAAAAGTCCCGGTTCATTGCTGTGATAAAGGAAATTCACAGTGAAGAAGATGCCCTTCGGTTCATAGAGGAAAAAAGGAAACAATACTGGGATGCCCGCCATAACTGCTTTGCATATGTGCTGGGCCCTAAAAATGAAATACAGCGTTTCAGTGATGACAAGGAGCCTTCCGGAACTGCAGGAAAGCCCATTCTCGATGTGCTTCTGGGCAATGATATCCACAATGCCGTCATTGTTGTCACCAGATATTTTGGCGGTGTGCTCCTGGGTACCGGCGGCCTGGTACGGGCCTACACCGATTCTTCTGCAGCTGCCGTAAATGCATTGAAGCCAGGCACCTCTTCCGGCCGCCTGCTTCCTGTCATGTCAGGCACACGCCTTACATTTGACCTCGAATACAAAGATATCGCCCAGTTTGACAGCCTTGCCCTGCGTTTGGGCATGTGCACCGTAAATAAGGACTACCAGGAAAAGGCCATCTATACTCAGATCATCGAAGAGGTCCAGCTGGAGGCCTTCACCAAAGAGGCCATGAACATCACCCGTGGAAATTTTGCCATCACTTCCAGCGAGCCGGTCACCTACTGCCCTGACGGCGGGCAGGCCCTCCTCTACACCTTCTGAAGCCGGTGTCGTTCTGCCGGCTTATACTGCCATGCACGTAACAGTCTGGGATTTATCCGGCTCCAGGCTCCTGATTTTCTAAAGCTTGCAGGACAACTCATAGCGCCGGCGAGTTCGGAAAGATTTTCGAAAAAATCTTTCCTCATTTCGCCTGGGTGTTTGCCCGGACCTGATGTCCCAAACACCCGCGCGTCTTCGATGTCCTGCAAGCTTAACAAAATCCAAGTCGCCCTTCGAACGGATAAACCCCAGACTGTTATGATGTTACAGTATAAGCCGGAACAGACCGGAACAAAATCATAAAGTTTCAGATTAAAGCCATTCGGAACATGCCTTAGATTTTCTATGTCTGCCCGTCATTTGAAGCAGGGTGAGTCAGGGGGGCCACAAGTCCGTGGCCTGACTCAGGAGTAATGAGAAAAGATTTCATCAGGAAATCTTTTCGAATGCTCCGGCCGGGTGAAAATGATGGGCAGACCTAGGAAATCTTGGCATGCGGAGCTGGCTTTAATCTGAAACTTTATGTTTAAGTTCCGGTCTGTTCCAATTTTGCAGGAACTGACAGCAAGAAGCCGTGTGGCATGCCACACGGCTTCTTGTTGTCAGCTTTCTATTCCGTTTATTATCTGATTTACTACTTCAACGCCCTCGTTTTCAGGATATGTCTCAACATATTCTTTCAGTATCGGCAAGGCCTTTTCATAGTCTTCAAGGTAATCATAGCACCTTCCAAGGTAGTAAAGCACATCCGAATTTCTTGAGCCTTCGTCATACATTGCCTGAAGTTTATCCTTTGCATCGCTGTATGATTCTGAATTATACAGTGCAATGGCTTCAGTCAGTTCGTCAGCATTCTTGGAATCGAGAATATTGCTCTTTAGCTTTTCAAAATACTCCTTCTGGGTGTCATCAAGCTTTTCTTCATCTACATCCGCGATTGCCTCGGCTGCTCCGTCAAGGTCTCCGCTTTCATACAATGCCTGAGCCGTAACCAGTTTTGAAAAGCTCAGGTCCTCCTTATTCACAGATGAAGACTTTGTTGTCTCTTCTTCCACATCTCCGTCTTCGTCTTCAGCAGGAGCTGCCTGTGTGGTTTCCTGCTCAAGCTGCTCTATTTTAGCATTGAGATCCGATATCTGGGAGATGTATTCATTTCTGACCGTTTTGGTTTTTGCCGGAGTTACCACAAAGAATACTAATGCAGCACCTATCAGCACACCGATGATTATCTGGATAACCGCCATTGTGGCAGGATTGTATTCTCTGTAAGATGACTTTGGTATGATAACATCATCTCCGCTAAGCGGATTGTGCTCTGCTGCCTCCTTCTTTTCGGCCACACGCTTATTTCTCAGTTCCGTAGGGGTCAGCTCAGCCTCAGCCTCTTTGATGATCTCTTCCACTGCAGTTGTGTACGCAATGGTTGCGGCATTTCCCTGGTCTATGGCCCTGGCCTTTGAAAGAACATTACGGGCTTCCGCATATTTCTTTTTATTCATCAAAAGAAGTGCCAGCAGCTGATAGGCTCTCACAAGATGAGAATTTTCATTAAGCAGTTTTTTCAGCTGGATCTCCGCCAGATCATAATTGCCCTGTTCAACATAAGAAATGGCCTTGTTGTACTTACGGTTGGTGAAGTTCATCATGTGCAGATCCTGACGGGAGTTCTGAAGTTCCTCCAGAAAATGATCTGCCATGTTGTTTTCACTTTGCTGACTCTTGCTTATAACCCACTGGGCCAGACCCATGGTATATTCGCCGACTTCAACATATACAAGTCCCAAAAGATTGCGGGCATTTATGTTGGCTTTGTACATCTTCAGACTGACTCTCAGTGTTTCGATTGCCCCGGTCAGATTTCTGTTTTTTGCCATTTCAAGGCCGCGGTTATATAATTCGTTGGACTTCTTTACGATGCGCTTATACTGTGCCACATCTGCTCCGCATTCTGCACAGTAATCACTCTCATAAAGGAAGCTTCCGCATTTGTAACATTTCATCAGCAGCCCCTCTAGTTTTTCTTCTTTGTTCCGTACATTACTTCCAGCATGAGATCAGTAAGATCTTCAATTGCATTTTCTTCTTTTGCAACCTTCTCAACATCATCTATCTCAAGACTTGGATGAAAGTTCTTTATTTCCTCGTCAAAATTTATCATTTGCTGCTCCTCACTTTGAAAGCTTTTCGAGCTGGGCAAGTACCTGCTCCATCTGCTTAGTGTACTTTTCTTTCTTTTCTTTTTCTTCGTTGATCTTGCTTTCCGGTGCCTTTGCAACAAATTTTTCGTTGCTCAGCATTCCGTTAACTCTGGCAAGTTCTCCCTCGAGTCTCTTCTTTTCTCCCTGAAGTCTTTCAATCTCCTTGGAAATGTCTACCAGTTCCTCAAGCGGAATGTACATTGTAACATCAGCCAACGGAACTGACAAGGCATCTTCTTTAATACCGTTCATGTTCTCCTGAACGGTTACTGTGGTGGCCTTCGCCAGTGTAGCAAAGAATATCTCACCCTTTGTAAATATGTTCCTGATGTGCTGGGACTGGGAAACAACAAATACTGCTGCCTTCTTAGATATAGGCACATTCAGGTTTGTACGGCCGTTTCTGATGCCCCTGACTGCTTCCTTGATCAGTTCAATCTCTTCCTCTGACTCTGCAAAGTTGTACTCTTCCCTGTATACAGGCCATGCAGAGATCATGATTGACTCTTCCGGATACTCTTCTGCCATCAGAGGCTGAAGTGTTGTATAAATCTCCTCTGTTACGAACGGCATGTACGGATGTAGCAGCTTCAACGATATCATGAGTACTGTCTGAAGTGTCCACAGTGCTGCCCTCTTATCCTCTTCGTTGTCACCATAGAGACGAGGCTTAACCATCTCAATATACCAGTCGCAGAACTCTTCCCATATAAATGAATACAGCTTGTCTGCTGCCAGGCCTATCTCGTATTTATCCAGATTCTCAGTCACAACCTTGGCCAGTGTATTTGCTTTGGAAAGGATCCATTTATCAGCATCTGTAAGTGCATCCGTGTTAACCGTCCCCACGCCTTCTTCAGGCATGTTCATCATGATAAAACGGGTCGCATTCCAGATCTTGTTAGCAAAATTTCTGTTGGCTTCAACACGCTCATAATAGAAACGCATGTCATTTCCAGGGGTATTGCCTGTAGCCAATGTAAATCTCAGGGCATCTGCTCCATACTGGGCGATAACCTCGAGCGGGTCAATACCGTTTCCGAGGGACTTACTCATCTTTCTGCCCTGATCATCTCTTACAAGGCCTGTAAAAAGCACGGCCTTAAAAGGCTTCTCATTCATCTGCTCATAGCCTGAGAATATCATTCTGATAACCCAGAAGAAGATTATATCGTATCCTGTGATAAGAAGGTCTGTAGGATAGAAGTACTCTACATCCTCCTTTGTATTTGGCCAGCCAAGCGTTGAAAATGGCCAAAGTGCCGATGAAAACCATGTATCCAGACAGTCCTCGTCCTGATTCATTGAGGTGCAGCCGCACTTAGGGCAGCTCTTTGGAGCCTCCTTTGCAACAACCATCTCACCACAGTCCGCACAATAATATGCAGGGATCCTATGACCCCACCACAGCTGTCTTGAGATACACCAGTCACGGATGTTGTCCGTCCAGTTATGATAAAGCTTTTCCATTCTCTTAGGGATCAGCTGTACTTCACCCTCATCTACAGCCTTAATGGCAGGCTTAATCAGTTCGCTCATGGCAACAAACCACTGCTGCTTGATCATTGGCTCGATTATTGTTGAACATCTGTCATGGTATCCGACAGCATGCTCATGGTCTACTACCTTAACAAGCAGACCAAGTGCCTCAAGATCTTTTACGATCTGTGTCCTTGCATCCTGGGTTGACATGCCGGCATATTTGCCGCCCAGCTCATTTATGTATCCATCATCCGTAAATACACATATTTCCTCGAGGTTATGGCGTTTGCCCAGCTCAAAATCGTTAGGGTCATGGGCAGGTGTAACCTTCATTGCGCCTGTTCCGACCTCAAGGTCGATATAATCATCGGCGATAATAGGCATCTCTCGTCCGACAAGCGGAAGGATACATGTCTTACCGATCAGATGCTGGTATCTTGGGTCGTCAGGATGTACTACGACAGCGGTGTCACCCAGCATTGTCTCCGGTCTTGTGGTGGCGATTTCTATGGTTTCATCACTGTCCTTGATAGGATAGTTGATATGCCAGAACTTACCGGCTGTATCCTTGTGCTCTACTTCCGCATCTGAAACAGATGTCTGGCAGCATGGGCACCAGTTGATAATCTTCGTTCCCTTATAGATAAGGCCCTTATTGTAGAGTTCAACGAACACCTCAAGAACTGCATCTGAACAGCCCTCGTCCATGGTAAATCTTTCTCTGTCCCAGTCAGCAGAAGAGCCCAGCTGCTTCAGCTGGTTAACTATGCGTCCGCCGTATTCTTCCTTCCACTGCCATGCGCGCTCCAGGAATTTTTCTCTTCCAAGGTCTGCCTTGTCGATTCCTTCCTTTTTCAGGGCCTCTATGATCTTAACCTCTGTGGCGATTGATGCATGGTCACATCCCGGCTGCCACAGTGCCTCATATCCCTGCATTCTCTTCTGGCGGATAACGATGTCCTGAAGAGTATTGTTCAGAGCGTGCCCCATATGCAGCTGGCCTGTAATGTTTGGAGGCGGCATTACTATGGTAAACGGTTTCTTGTTTGCGTTGACTTCGGCATGAAAATATTTCTTTTCCAGCCAGTTATCATATATTCTGTGTTCTATGGCCTTAGGGTCATATGTTTTTGCTAATTCTTTCATTTCCTGTTCCTTTCATTTTCTCGTCATTAACGAACAATTGACGGCAAGAAATAAATGTTCTGCATTTTTTTATTCAGAACATTTATTTCCTGTCATCCGATTTAGCTTAGAGTAGTATAATACTCTTTCTTCCATTTTTCTATTTGTTTTTCTGTATTTCCCTCTTCTGAAATAAATTTTTCGAAACACTCAAGCTCCTGACTTTCTTCTATCTGCTTCCGCACCTTTTCAATCTGTCCTCTGATAGCTTTAAGAGCCTCATCTGACACCTTGTACCGGATTATGGTCCTAAGCAATTCTTCATCATCTTCGTCTATTATGCTGGTATATACACACGCCTTGGCGTAAGTTGGGTCTTCATAAAGATCATAAGCCATGGAAAAGTATGTATTTGCATTACGGCACATTGACATTCTGGCATAGATGATTCCAACCGAAAATGCTATTTTTGCATAAAATGCATTTTTCGTATCATCTTTTCTGTCATTCAGTATATCCAGATAAATATGCATAGCCGACCCGTAACGCCCCGCATTCATCAGCTTTTCCGCTTCTATCAGCATCCTTTCATCTCTGGACAGATTATTTA
>R11__coassemble_1212_pt1 | contig 14937 bp, 13 predicted proteins | sample R11__metabat2_high_PE_009 | metagenome-assembled genome bin R11
ATCACATTTTCATTTGGAATATCTGTGATCATTGATGTGGCCAGCACATCAAATCTTTCAGTATATGCCTTGTGACGGTCTCTTCCCGCACATGCTCCCAGGAGATTTTCCGGTGTATTTTTTCTCTGCTCCTTTGGCATGGATGCCGGATAGATATATAGCGGAAACATGCCTGCCCCATCTACTGTATTTCTGTCCAGCTTGGTCATAAACCCCGAAACCGGAATATTTATTTCGGAAAGCAACCTTTCAACTAGTGTGGATTTTCCTATCTGTATTGCCCCGCAAATGGCGATTTTTTTAATATCTTTATCTTGCATTTTAACACCTGAATCTATTTATCAGACATGCCACAGGAGCCATCCGTAGTACCATTCTCTGTGGGTGCTGACATATCCATCAGCATCGGCATATTTCAGGAAGCCTTCTCTTATCCTGTTAAAGCTTTCTTCAGTCCTTGGAACCTTTGGAGCCATTTTAAGTGAAAGCTCTATGAACTCATCATCCACGAGTGAACGGGAATCCTCCTCTTCCTTGAAATACATTGTCTCAGGCATTTTTCCTTCGAGAAGCAGGATATTGAAAAGGGTATAAAAACTCCTGAGATTCCTCTCCATTGGCTGCTGATCTTCCGGCAGGACCTGAGCCAACACCTTATCAGTCAGGCTATCTGTAACCTTGATAAAATTGCTCTGGAAGCACCAGCCTCTGCTCATCTGTTCAGATTTTCTAAGGGCATCAAGGGAACTAAGTGCCGGGGTAATTGATGAAAATACAAGGTCAAAGGCTCCTCTCCATCCCATTTCGTCTATGTCGACTGACGAAAAATCACAAGGAGTGTACTCCACATTTGCCAGTCCCAGTGAATCTGCATATTCCTTCCCAAAGGCGCACATCTGTGGGGAAATATCTGTTCCTGTCGCCTTTCCGCAGGTCCGGGCAAATTCTGCCACGAATCTTCCGGGTCCGCAGCCTATGTCGATAACGCTTTTGTCCGGTCCCAGCATCCCTCTGCTTCTGAGATACTTTGCAGTCTCCGAGACCCTTCTTTCGCTTCTGGCCGCCCGTATCGGATCTTCCTTAAGCTCCTTTACCCAGCCGAAAGACCTCTTATCCCAGTCTGCGCTTCCATGCTTCATGCCGGAATGCTTTCTTGACTGCCAGATATCAATATGATGCTGAATTTCTTCCTGTACATTAAATTCCATTTTTCTCTCCTGAGTTTATATTCTGTATCTGCTCCATTATCCTGTCAACAAATCTGCCGTCAAGCAGTTCTGCCTCATTCCATCCCAGTTCACTTGAGACTGCCGGATGAACGACCTGGATTTTTTCCAGGCTTTCAGTCGGCGGAATATTTATGATGTGGGGATCCCCTATAAGCACATCAAATCTGCCTTCTTTTAGGAGACTTAGGTATTCTGCCTCTTCCTTAAAATGGATGTCTTGCGCCTGTGCAATGCCGCTGTCAAATCCAAAGAATGTGGCAACAGTCATTTTTTCCGGATCGTATCCGTTTTTTTCAAGCTCTGCCCTTAAGGAATTTCCGATCACCTGGTCAGCAATTATAAGCATTCGCTTGTCAGCTTTACATTCAATTTTCTTTATACTATCAGCAATCTTCTTTGAACTGTTTTCGCCAAATGGAAATCCCACCCTGTAAGGCATGCCGAATTTTTTCTTCAGGTATTTAGCGATTTTTAAACCCGCTGAAGAAACAACGATATTAAGTTCAGCAGATGCACAGTTTTCTATCTGTGTCCTGGTGATTCCCATAAAAAACCTGCAGCCAATTTCGAAACCTTCTTTTTCAAGTTCCTGTTCTATCAGTTTATCATTGCCGCAATTTCCAAAGTCAAGAGGCGTCATGCCGCAGATATTTACTCTTCCCAGTACAATCTCCAAAGGCACGGCAAATCTATCTATCAAAGCCCTGCCCGCCTCATAGATTCCCTTGTCGTAATAATCAAACCCGGTTGTATTGAACCCGAATGCTGGCTTTCCTGTCCTGAATTCAATTTCGGCCGCAATACCATCCATGTCCATTCCAGTCAGCGCCGGAACCGGAGTTCCAATTACCGCTATCATTTCATTATCTATCTTGCTCGCTGCCTCACAGATAACATTTATGATCTTATCATCATTTCCAAGGATCGAATCAATATTTCTGATAGCCGTGGAAAATACCGGCCGCACCTTATCGTTCCACCTAGGCTCATCGTAATAAACATAATGGCTTGTACAGCAGCCCGCATCATTTATCGCCGTAATACAGTCCAGATCAAATAATGCCGAGCACGCCCCTGAATAGTCCGACGCAAATGGCGTCAGGTATATGCATAACTGTCCCATAAAATAATCCTTTTATTTTTTCTTTAGTTTCAGTTCAGGCACCTTAGACCAATCTGTATGCCCCAAAAAGGCTTCCCGCATTTCCTTCATCAGTCTGTGAATTCCCTGGAATCCAAAATACCCTTCATCGTGCCAGATATCCACATAATGCGCAGCCTTTAATACCCTTGCGCAGTCGCTTCCCAAGGCCAATATTTCCTGCCCGTTCTCTTCATCAACCAGATTTACATAATCACTTGCCCGCATTACCTTTACATCGGGCCTTTCACCGGTTATGTAGTTTTCATCTTCCACATCAATCTTGAACTTATGGTTTGACCTGAAAAGATATTTCAGGTTAAAGCCGTATTTCAGCAGCGTCCGTCCTGTCTGGAATGTCGGGATTGATGCACTGGAATCTATGGCAACAACCATGCCGTCCAGGAGCTTAACTGTATCTTCAATGTCTGAAACAGCCCTTTGTTTCATTTCTTCTATTTCAGCAGGGTCCACATCGGCCCCAAGAATCCCGGCTATATCAATGTAACCCCCGGCAATCCTTTCCGGGTCATAGCTTGTATAGAAAGTATAGTAAGGTATTCCAAATCTCTCATTCAGGTTTTCTGCGCTTCTCTCACCCATGAATCTTAGCGTCACAGATAGCGCACTCTTTGCCATGTCCTGATACTCTTCATAAGTCTTCATATTGAAGATTTCCCTGACAGGACCAAATCCCCATTTGGAAAGCAGACTTAAAAATTCGCAGTCGGAAGGCAGCGATACAAAGTTTCCAAGGAAGTTTATTCCTTTATCCTTCTCTTTCTGAGGCTTAAGGAATGAATACAATGTGCTTGTCTTCTTTGTGCCCATATCAACCCTCTCGTCCAGAGATACAGGGTCTATGTGCTGCACCGCAAACTGTCTATCAGGGTAGGTTTCTTCAAGGCGCAGGATCAGTGCATCCTCATCTGTCCCCAGAAAATCATCTATGCAGAAAACCGCCAATATAAATACGTATGGTACCGGGTCAAGGCATTCTATCAGCTTTCCGATGCTTTCTGCCATCAGGTCCTCATAGCTTCCCGATATGACATCTGCCTGGGTGATAAACAGAAATGACACATCTTTTCTGTTTCCATATTTTATGGCATTTATGGCATGCCTTCTGGTACAGGAAAGCGGCCCCACATATAATGTGTGGCTTTGCGGAACGGTCAGTATTGTATGTTTTTTTGCCGGTTTAGGCAGATAATAATTCAGCTGCCCCTTTTTTTCACTGCTCATAATTTTCTAACTAATCAGCCTTGCGGCCAGTTCACTGTATATCTTTGACACTTCACATTCAGGCATCGCCTCAACTACAGTCATGTTCAGCTTCTCTGCTGTGTGAATATCCGCGCTTCTCGGAATATCTGCAATGATCTCAGTGTCTGCATCCTTTGCAAACTGCTGAACCAGTTCCAGTTCATTTTCGACATTTCTTCTGTTCAGGATAATGCCGCCCAGCTGGGCATATCCTCTGTTTTTAAAATTTTCCACCGCAAAAGCTATGTTTCTGGCTGCAAACAGGGCCATTTTTTCTCCGCTGGTAACAATAAGCACTTTATCCGCGTATTGACGCCTCAACGGCATGGCAAACCCACCGCATACCACGTCTCCCAGCACATCATAAAGGACCACATCCGGCTTATATACATCATATGCATCCAGCTCTTCAAGTTTTTCAAAGGCTGTGATAATGCCCCGGCCAGCACATCCTATGCCCGGGGTCGGGCCGCCTGCCTCAACGCACAGCACTCCACCGCAGCCTTCATGCACCATTTTCTCCAGCTTCAGATTGCTTTCTCCGCTTCTTATCAGGTCCAGTACGGTTGGACAAGCCTGCCCATGCATCAGAAGAGAAGTGGAATCCGACTTTGGATCGCACCCTATCTGCATGACTCTAAGACCCATCTTAGACAGCGCTGCCGAAAGATTGGCCGTAGTTGTAGATTTTCCTATTCCGCCTTTTCCATAGATTGCTATTTTTATCATAATTTTACCCAGTTGCCATCATATTCATATATTTCAAAAATTCACAAAGGCATGGCATTAATCTGCCATGCCTACTTTATCATAACAATTCTTCTCCAACAAGGAGTTCGCAGTCAACAATTGTGCCTGCTTCATATCCTTTATGCCCCAATGGCACATATACCTGTCCCTGCATTATTCCCATTCCAAGGACTCCGGCCTCTCTTGGAACAGGCGTACCTTCATAACCATTTTCTGTTTTTGTTATGGTTACACGTCCTATAAATGCCATGAATCCCGGGCCTCTCATGTTCTCTGTCAGTTTTACAGGAACTACTTTTCTCTTTGGCATCGGGATGCAGTAATAATGATAAACAAGCCCTCTGACCAACCAGTCACATGCAAGCCATGCAGCAAGTACAGGCCCCGGAACATTTATGACAGGCTTATCATTTATCAGTGCAATTCCTACTGGGCGCCCCGGACCGCATTTAACTCCGTATGTATGGTAGCTGCCCCGGACTTCAAGAATCAGCTTGTTAAAGTCTTCGCTTCCCTTTGATGAGCCTCCGTTTATCAGAACAATATCGCAATATTCCAGAGCCTCATCCAGCATTTTCTCAAGCATTGCCCTGTTATCAACAATTATCGGATATCTTACGCACTCGGCACCGGCTTCTTTCATTACCGCAGATATCATCAGGCCATTACATTCGATGGTATCACCCCTGACCGGTATTGCTCCTGTCTGGACCAGTTCTGTTCCTGTAGGTATAAAACCTACTATCAGTTTCTTATATACAGGCACAACCCTTATGCCGCCTGTTGCCAGGACCGGAAGCAGTTCAGGTGTTATCTTTGTATTTTTCCTTACCAGCAGCGTTCCTTCGGTAACAGTGGCACCCTTTTTGTTGATGCAATCTCCTTTTCTGAATTTAAATCTTTCATTAAAGGCAAAATGCCCTTCGTTGTCCCTGTCTACATTTTCTACCTGGGTGCATGTATCAAATTCATCTGGGAAATCATCTCCCATGTCTGCCCGGACAAAATCCACGCCCTCAACCCAACTGCTTGTATCAGGCATGCCGTTATCAAATGCCTGGGATTTAAATGCATATGTATCACATGCTGCGCTCCGCTCCACAGGCAGTGTATTCTTTGCATACATATCCTCCGCAAGAACTCTTCCCAGTGAATCTTCAAGTGTCACCTGTTCAGTTTTTCTTACCGGATTCCATCTGCTGATCAACCCCTGAAAAGCTTCTTCCCTTGTTGGAAACTGACTTACATCAAAATTCATTTTTTCCTCTTTTCCGGCAACAATCATGCCATTTGAATATTATTTTAATCTGTCATTTTAGGTATGCACACCCTGAACTGCTCACCTTCTGCCTGAGCATCTGTCACATAAACTTCGGTGTCATAAAGCTTTGTCAGGCTTCCCGTGGTTACCACATCTTCCGGCAGACCGTCTTCCTGGACATAGCCGTCCTTCATCAGAAGAGCTCTGCTGCAGGCCAGAAATGCATGGTCAGGATAATGGGACGTCATCAATATTCCGTATCCATCATTTGACAGTTTTCTGATGACTCTCAGTATTTTTATCTGATTGCTGTAATCAAGATTGGCAGTCGGTTCATCCATGATCAGATATTTTGCCTGCTGCACCACCGCCCTGGCCACCATTATCATTTGTTTTTCGCCGCCGGACAGTTCCTGATATTTTCTTCCCATCAAATGGGAAATCCTGAGATCTTCCATGGTCTGAGCTACAATTTTTTTGTCATCTGACGTATGAGCTGCTCCAAACTTCAGATGGGCTATTCTTCCCATCATGACAACGTCCTGTACCTCATATGAAAAGGCAAGACCTGTTGACTGGGGAACATATGCCATGTACTTTGCTCTTTGTTTTATTCCCAGCTTTGTCAGTTCATCTCCATCTACTTCTATGGTTCCGCCGCCAGCCTTTGAAAGTCCCAGGAGACACTTAAGCAGCGTTGTCTTACCGGTTCCATTTGGTCCCAGCATGCACATTGTCTGTCCTGCCTCAAGGGAAAATGAAACATCCTTCAGCACCGGTCTGCTTTTTTTATAGGCGAAGGAAATGTTTTTTACTTCAAACATCAGCGCCACTCCTTTCCGCTCTTTGCGATTATCGCAATGAAAACCGGAGTTCCCACAAGTGCTGTCATTACGCCTAACGGCAGATCCACAGCCGTGGCTCCGCGGATCAGATTATCTACAAGAAGCAGGAACAGACCTCCTATAAGGAATGACGCCGTGATCAGCTTACCATAGCTTGCCCCCACAAATGCTCTGGCAATATGCGGAACGACCAGACCTATCCAGCCAATAATTCCACAGATGCTTACTGTTACCACAGTCATCAACGTAGAACATACAATCACTATCACTTTTACAAGGTTGACATTTACACCCATTGTCCTGGCTTCTGCTTCGCCCGCAGCCATGGCATCTATCTGATGTCTGAACAAGAACAGCACAATCATCATTACCACCACGGTTCCAGCAACCAGTCCAAGGTTTTTGTTGCTGGATTTGCTTAAAGAACCCATCAGCCAATACGTGATGGAAGGAAGTGCATCGTCTGTGTCAGCCAGGGTTTTTATGATTGAAAGAAACGACTGGAAAAGACTTGATATTACTACTCCGGCGAGAACTAATACAGTCAGATTCCGTTTTCCAAGAAGTACGGAAATTATATATGCCCCAGCTACTGCGACAAGTCCAAAAATAAGTGCAAAGGTCTGGATCTCCCACCAGGAGCCCGAATGGAGCATTACAAGGGCTGCTCCGAAGCTTGCCCCGGCTGACACTCCAAGGAGGTCCGGAGACACCATCGGATTCTTAAACATTGTCTGATATGATGCTCCCGATACCGAAAGAGCTCCTCCTGCCATAATGGCGGTGACAATTCTTGGAAATCTTATTTTTATGACTATTGTCTCTGCCGCTTCGCTCCAATACTGCTCCACATGACCTATTTTTGACCAGAGGATCACTATTACATCCTTTACAGAAAGATCAAACCTTCCCACAAAAAAAGACCAAATGAATGCGGCAAGAAGTATTGCCGCTAAAAGTATTATAATCGGCACAAAAAGTTTATTTTTTTTAGACGTTTTGATCTGAATTTTTTCTTTACCCATTGCTGTTGTATTTTTTTAATTTATTTTTAATGCACGAAGTGCTCCGGCCATCGGTCGGAGCACTCACCTGAAATTTTTTAAATATTCTGCAGTAATTTTTTTGCAGGAGAAAGTATCTCAAAATGGTTTTTTTCGTACTCAATCAGTCCATCTGATTTCATCCTGCTAAGTTCCCGGGACAGTGCACTTCGGTCCACATATATGTAATCCGCCAGTTCTCTCCTGCTGAACGGAATGTCAAAGCTGAAACTGCCCTGCACCCTTACTTCAAATTTCAGCATTCTGAGGATTTTTTCCCTCATGGTCTTGGCAGAGATTATGTCTACCTTCTGTATCATCTTCCAGTTCGACTCAGAAAGTATTGCGATCAGATTGTGCTGCATCTGTATTACCTGCCTGAGATTCACCCCTTCCGGAGGACTTTCAAGCATCTCGGCATTAAGGAACAGTATCTCACCAGCCTTTGTGGCTTTTACATGAATGTCAGCCAGATCAGCATTCGAAAAAACATCGTAATAGCCGATCAGGTAATTTTTCATGTTTATGTCCAGGATCGGCTGATTGCCCCAGGCGTCATTTTTAAATACCTGCACCAGACCTGAAAGAACGCATCCGCATACGTGCCCCGGTCTCATGTCCAGTATGGCCTTGACATTGTCTCCTTCTTTAAACGGAATGACTTTGGCCTCACAGTCCCTGAGGAGCCCCGGAAAGTTTTTTCTGTCTATCTTGTCAAACAGCCTGTGCTGTTCCATCAGATCATAATATGGTGCAAAATCCTGCATTACAATTTTTATTCCTCTGTTTTATCATTTACATGGATGATATCATGAAGCTCTTCATCGCTCATCTGGTAATTGAAGAAAGTATCATAGAAATCATACATGTCTGCTGAAAGCTCTTCCTCAGTATAAAGGTCCGGGTAAAGAAGCCATGTTGTAAAGAGAACTGCAAGAGGAGCCTCCGAAGATCCTGCAATAAAGTGACCAACTGTCGGATAAACAAACATCTGATCATTTGCAATGGCATTTACGCTGTTGATCTGCTCGTCTGCCTTAAGTTCTTCGCTCTGGTCTGTGATCATGAAAATTGCATCCGGATTCCAGTTCAGAACATCCTCAGCTGTGAACTCACATGATCCTTCAGGGTGAATGTCGGCTGTGCAGCTGATTGCGCCTGCAGCTGGAATAACCCACTCGATAAGGATATGAGGGTTGATGTAAGAAGTAACATTTCCATAAAGAACCTTCTTCTTTTCAGACTCATCAAGACTGCTTGTTACATCTTCGATCTTCTTAACCATTCCTTCGATCCACTCTGTATACTTAGCAGCGATGTCCTCAGTTCCGAAAGCTGCTGCGAGAATATCAAGAGCGTCTGTGATTGATGTATAGTCTCTTCCGTTTCCATAACCGATAAGAAGAGTTGTAAGTCCTGCTTCACGAAGGGACTGTGCTGTTGCCTCCTGCATTGTGATACAAAGATCAGGCTGTGCGGCTACTACTGCCTCAATATCAATTTCGTTATTAACATCAAAAAGAAGATCTTTGTCCATGTTAGGAGCAAACTTATACTGATACTCCCATGTCCAGAATCTCTCACTCATGTTATTCTTGATCAGATCTCCGCCGCCTACTGTCTCAATAAGAGTGTTGATTACGCCGTATGATCCAAAAGTAAATACTGTCTCAAGATGTCCAGGAACCTGAACCTCTGTGCCGCCTGAGTCAACAACTGTACGGAACTCAGGCTCAGCTGTTGTTTCCTCCTCTGTGGTTGTCTCCTCTGTGGTTGTCTCCTCCACAGTTGTTTCTGCTACTGTAGTCTCAGTTGTTGTCTCTGTGGCTGTGCTGCCGCAGCCTGCCAGACATGCCATAGTCATTACCACGGCAAGAACTAATGCCAAAATTCTCTTTTTCATTTTAAACCTCCAATATATTTTCCTTTGAGTCTTAAAGCCTGACCCATTGGGCGTTTGTGCCGGCCCGGAAAAGAAAAAAGCGCAATTCCCGGCAGGCACAATGGAGATTCTATTATTATATTTTTATCATTTCCGTTGCCTGTGCAACCGATTTTTATTCTATATGTTCTTTATGAAAACAATGTCATTTCACAAAGGATGGTCTCAGCTCTACCTCTATCAGATCGCCTTTTTCAGGCGGCCGGGCTCCGAAGCTTGAGTTCATCAGGAAGTAGGCGTCTGCACTTTCTGCTTCTTCCGGTCCAGGATGGGAACTGCTGGCCGCAAAGGCTTCTAAGGTTCCGTCTTCTGAAACCTTCAGTTTCATCTGCTTTACTGAATAAAACTCCCCGCTTTCCGCAGGTCTGCTTTCTGCACTTACACCCATGTTTTCCGGATTCTTTTTAAGGAACTTTCCTCCTTCCGGAATATCTGCCCCAAGTCTTGCCTTAACCTTCTTAAGCTGAGGCTCTCTGCCAAAGTACACCATCATGGCCGGATAGAGATAGTAGTCTGTGGTAAAAGCAGCCCCTCCCGGAGGACCTGATATCCCGATCACCGGTGTATTATTTAATACACCAAACGAACTATGATGTCCGGGACCATGATTTGTCTGATGGTAGAAAATGGTTCCCAGCTCTTCCAGCATTTCTATGCCCCAGTCATCATTTCCCTTGGAAGACCCTGCATTCAGCACAACAATGTCACACTCGCCGCTGCCTTTAAGTAAAGCTTCCTTCAGTGCTTCCTTGTTATCCGGAACAATATCATACACGACCGGCTCTCCGCCCCACTCTTTGATCTTCTGGGCTATCATGTACGAATTGCTTTCTATGTTCTTTCCAATCTGTATTCCCTCATCCGATGCGGTCACCAGTTCGTTTCCTGTAGGTATGAAACCAACTTTCGGTTTTTTTACAACTCTGACTTCTGTGTTATTTCCGCTGACTATGGTGGCCTGAAGAAGAGACGTGATCAGCGTTCCTTCCTTTACCAGCACATCTCCCGCATGCAGCTTGCTGCCAGGAGCCGAAGTTCCGGCGTATCTTTTAGATGGCACGGAGTCAAATGCCACCTTTGTATCATTCTCAGTGAAAATTACATGCTCAACTACTATGGCTGTGTCAAAACCGGCAGGCATGGCAACACCGGTATTGGCAAACTCCCAATCCCTTCCTCTCACCCAATCTGATGTGTCTGGCATACCGTTTGCGAAATCATCAAAATGAACCGCTACAGAATCCATTTTGCATGTCAGACAGTTCGGGCTGTCCCATTTCGACCAGGCATCTGCTGCCAGGACTCTTCCACAGGCCTCAGATACCGGTACCGTCTCAGTCTTTGGCTTAAATATACAATTTTCAATTATCATCTTTACAGCTTCATTTTTATTTACCTGTATGTGTTTTGAATGGTCTCTCATTTTATTTTTCCCTTTCCTTTCGGTAAAATAAGGATTATTTCAAACATCAGATATACTCTACTGAGCCCATCTTTACCAAAGGTTTAGCAACTTCCTTATCAAAATATCCAAATGTTACAAGCCCCACGAACTCGCCGTCACCCTCCTGAGCAAATTGTTTTTTCAGGTTCGGTGCGGCACCCGCTGCTATAGGTGATGTAAGCCAGTAAGAACCTATGCCCTTGTCATATGCCGTAAGAAGCATGCTCTGAAAAGCACTGCTGATCTGCTTAATCTCGCCTGCAAGTTCCTCGCCCTCTATATGGTTCTTGGTAAAAGCCATTACAACAAGAGGAGCACTTTCCAGATTTCTAAGGAACTCTTCTGTATCCTTTTTAAGCTCTGGATGCCCCGGAAATCTTTCCCGGAGTTTTGCGGCAAACGGAACTACACCTGCATTAATCTTTTCCTTCAGTTCTGCCAGGATATCCGGATCACTTAATGCCACAAATCTGCATGGCTGGACATTCTTATCTTCCGGAGCCCAGGTTCCGGCCTCCACGATCTCTGCTATGATCGTTTTGTCAATCGTGCGGTTTACATAGCTTCCAATCCGGTTCTCACCATAAATAAGACGCTTGATCTTCTGAATGTCTCCCTGGAAGCGGAAATTGAACCCGAAGAATCTTTCTCCCTGAGCAAATATATCTGCTTCCATATCTTTCACATGGATTTCACTCCGCTGTTCCTTATTGATAACTGATATCAAAAGAGCAATTGCAGTGATTATTGCAAGACCCACATAAACCCCAGACCAGGTATGGCCAAAAATTGCATACAACACGGTCGCCATAAAATATCCGCAGGCCCTCAGCATCATTACAAGAGGCGTGGCCAGCTTGGATACAGAGTTAAAACTTTCCGGTCCGAATATTGATATTATCAGGGACGGAAAAAGCGGTGCCGGAGCTCCTGAAAATGCAAATGCAACGCAGCACAGCACTATAACGATGACATTATTTCCCTTTGGTATGAAAAACATTGCCATATATACAACTATCATGGCAGCTGTATAGCAAATTGTTGCCTTTCTCGGACCGATCTTCTGGTCTATCAGTGAAATTATGAATCCACCTGCAATACCGGTCAGCATGCAAAGCGATACAATATTTGCACCGTTTGCAATTCCTTTTTCAACTACATAATCAACTGCCTGAGCGCTGCAGGCTATGGTCACGCAGTTTAAAAATCCATATGTAATGATGGCTCCCCAGATTTTGGGATTTCTGATCACCTCACTGAATCTATAGCTTCTGTCTTCTGATTTTACTTCTTTCTCCTGAAGGGGCAATCCATCTGGGGTCAGTCCCGCTTCATGGGGGTAATTTCTGACCCAGAAAATACTTAAAAACCCCATGATGATAAGCCCAACGCCGAATGCCCACAGGGCAATTGTCATGCCATACGCTTCATTCAGCATGGTATACAGCTTCAGAAACCCGGCATTTCCGGCCGGTATGCCCACGGCCGCTATGCCAAGTGCAAGACCTTTTTTCTTATTGAACCAGTGTGCCACCAGTGAATGAGTAGTCATCTGTACATAAGCAAACATTGATATGTGCACAAAGGCCATGTTGATACACCATACTGCAAAGCCCGGAGCAAAAGGCATCAGCATATAATTGACTCCGCCCACAAAAAAGCCAACTGTCAGTACCTGTTTAGCGCCTTTTTTGTCGACCCACTGTCCTATGAATATGCCGACTGCTGCCGCAAAAACTGCTGCGAGTGTATTAGCCAGGGACATCGTTGTCAGGTTCCATGGTGAACCGGCCAGGCCTTCCGGATTAAACTTATCAATAAAACTCGGAATTATCGCATTTGACAGGGCAACCATAACGATTGCCTGAAACATATATGATATAAACGAATGCCCCACCAGGCTATAACCCAGGGCAAAGCTTTTCTTTTTTGTATTTTCCATCATCCCTTAATTTGCCCTAACCCACATTGCCGGTCTTATCAGGCTTCTGTCGATTATTGCAGCATATCCATATGCATCTGTCTCTCCATTAGCATGAACAAATGAAGCATTCAGCGCGGTATATCCCGGAGTTCTCAGCCACCACCAGCTCTTTCCGCTGTATTCAACAAACAGGCCCCTGGATTTTGCGTACTCCGTAGCTTCACATGATGCATCTTCGGCTGATAGATATTTGTTAACCTCTTCTACGCTTAAAAGGAATACTTTATCTTTAGTATCATTTCCGCAGCTTACTCTGAAGTCTGGATTTTCATCAGCAGCAACATCCGTAACAAGGATCTGCTCTTTTTCTTCATCCGAAAATGCCTCATCGATAAATTCTCCATTAAGCCATTTGCGTGCACCCGAAGTTTCCCAGGTTACATATGTGTACTCTCTTTCATAGCACTGGTTATCAACACCATATTTACTGAGAAGCAGAGCCCTGCCATCCTCTTTTGCAATCACTTTCCATTCAGAGCTTCCATGGAAATTTCCAAATTCAACGATTTCTCCAATGTTCATGTTTTTCTCCTTTGTTGATTATTTTTGTTATGTGCAAAGTATGCTCCCAGAATCCGTATTATTAAATTCAGACTCTGGGAGCATACTTTTTCGGGACAAGTCAGGCCATCATTTGGTTCGGGAGTGACGGCCTAATATATATTAATGAGGTAAATTAACATATCACTCTTAAGCCGATTATTTTCATTTCCGCAGTTCCGATTTTATACAACAAAAAAATCGTCATTTTCGATCTGAAAAAGACGATTAACACAAACACACCCACATCTACCTGAACACAGATGTCCCATATGCGTTATCTTCTTTCTCAAACCCTTTACAGGATAGGCTATCGCCTCACGGAAAGTCACATCGTTTCCAACATGGCTCGGATGCTCCTGGCATCGGCCCCGCTCCATGGATATTCTTTAGGAGCTTCGGCTCAGAAAATAATCTATTTGCTTAGAGTATAAGTAAATATAAAAAATATGTCAACCACTTAATTTTGTTCTTTATTTTGTGCATTAAAAATACAATGTGCAATTGTATTACCGATTTTTAGGGAGTATAATCTTTAAAAAGTTTATGAAAGCTGATTTAAAGATGATTTATTACATTGCTGATACTCACTTTGGATATAAGCCAATACTCTGGTCCGCCGCAAGACCGTTTGCGACAACAGATGAGATGGATGCTGTGATCATAAAAAACTGGAACGATACTGTCAATGATGACGATGTAGTCTATATAGTCGGAGACTTCGCCTACGATAAAGGGGAGATTCCGGCTTTTTATTTTGAGCAGCTAAGGGGACGCAAACACCTGATCCGCGGAAATCATGACGTAGGGCTGGATGATCAGGAGCGTTTGTTTGATTACTGCGAAAGCGTTACCGATTTTCTGGAGATTGACGACAGCGGATATCACATTCAGCTCTGTCACTATCCATTCGTTCATCACAAGCGTGCCCTGATGATCCATGGTCACATCCATAACCGCAGGGGCCCTGCATATCAGATGCTTAAATCCATGCCAAACGTTCTCAATGCCGGCGTGGACATCAATTTTTTCAAACCGGTTACAATCGAACAGCTGATCAAAAATAACGAAATGTACTACTCCGAAAAGTATCCGGAGCTGTTCATAAATCCCGAACTGCCCCAGTATCAGCATTCGGATGAAGAGTGGGATGAAATGCACAGATGGACATCCGAGCATTTCAGAACCCCCGGAAATAAGAAGCCTGATTTCAGACCTCTTCCTGTCCGGAACATATAACGTTCATTTTAAAATCATGGCTTTATTATGCATCTGTTGAAAATTGCCATCAGCTCTTCGTTACTCTCCTGGCAATCCGACTTTACCCAGTTCATTATGACGCCGAGTACGCCCTGCATGTAAAATATCATAATGTAGTTATGCTCTTTTTCAGGCACATGGAATCTCTTCAGTATCGGGCTAAAAATCCGGTCAAACCAGTGAGTGTACATCTTCTCAACATTCATTACACTGTTCTTTTCGTACAGAAGCC
>R11__coassemble_1235_pt1 | contig 14722 bp, 12 predicted proteins | sample R11__metabat2_high_PE_009 | metagenome-assembled genome bin R11
ATCATACTGTACTGTGATCCTGTAGTTCATTTATTTATCCTGCTGTATTCTTTTTCGGTTCAGGGATTAAACCTTCCCTGTTTCGATCATTATATTTCAATTTTCTATATTTATCTTAACGGTTCAGAGAATGTCTGCTCCCCAATTCATGCATTTGCCGTGTGCTTGCTTCGCATATGGTAACGGTTCAGGGAGACTTTTCTCCCTAATCAAACTCTTATGGCATGCTTGCTGCGCATATATTTACGGTTTAGGGAACATTTTTACCCGAATCCGCACACCCTATCCCGGCAAGTACTGCATGGTTGACTAAAATCTTCACATATTTTCTGGCATTTCGCAATAAACATTAAGATTTCAGTCACATACCCACATCGGTATCACACATCAGTCAGCCACAATTTCAGGCAGGGCGTTTTCATGAGCCTGCTTAGGCTTGTACAACATCAGAAAGCTCAGCACTGATTTTGGCTCGTCGTTTGCTCAAACAGAAAAACGGGGTGACCTTTCGATCACCCCGTAGGAATGGTTTACATTATCTGCTGAGCTCTTTAACCTTAGCAGCCTTACCAACTCTCTTTCTGAGGTAAGTAAGCTTAGCTCTTCTTACCTTACCGCGTCTAACAACCTGGATAGAAGCGATTGTTGGTGAGTGAAGTGGCCATGTTCTTTCAACACCTACACCGTTAGAAATCTTTCTAACTGTGAATGTCTCTCTTGCGCCACCGCCCTGTCTCTTAAGTACAGTGCCTTCGAAAACCTGAATTCTCTCTCTGTTACCTTCCTTGATCAAAGCTGATACTTTAACTGTATCACCAACTCTGAACTCGTCGACTGTTTCCTTGAGCTGACCAGCTTCGATCTTCTTAATGATATCATTCATTGTTGTGATCCTCCTTTAAATATTCGATGTTCTTAATACTTCATCAGCAGGGATTCCCACCTCGTAACAGCGGACCATCTGTTTCACAGCTGATATAGATTATCACAGTGAAAAATATAAAGCAAGCAGAAATTTTGCTTATTTTCAAGGTTTTTGCTTCAAGTTACTCGTATTGCTTCAGACCGTAGTTTTCTTCAGCATTTTTGATCATTCCTATCATGGTCTTTAAAAATTCAGAGCGAAACTCATCGTAATTTTCAGGATGTTCTGTTCCGCAGGCATCAATGCTGCCATCGTCAAAGCCAAAATCTATTTGGAACCACTCACAGTCATCATAATTATCTGCTGTTTTGTCCCAGCCATACCATTGGATAACATCATATTTTTCTATCAGTTCCTGAATGGTCTCAAAATTTACAGCCTCATCAGGAAGTGAACAATAATAACGGTAGCTGCCTTCCTCAATAAATTCCCCGCTTCTGCTTTTTATTGTTACGTTGAAATTATTCTCATGGGACTCAGAATCGGTTATATAGAAATTATATTCATCATCTCCTGAAGCGCCCTGCTGCTTGAAATTCGCCATTATGAAGTTTAAGCTTCCCTGAACGCCTTCATCAATCTTCCCCTGTCCTGCCTGCTGCATCAGCTCATCCACATAGCTTTCAAAAATCCCATCTATGCGGTCACAGAATTCGCTGTAACCTTCAGGGTATGCATTGGAGCCTGAAGCACTCATTTCCCCGCCATCTTCAAATGAACAGCTCATGTAAAAGCCGTCACCGTCCAACACGTCTGTATTTGACTTGTCAAAGCCATCCCAGCGGGCCAGATTCATGTCCAGGTAAATATCATTCAACTGTTTAAGCATATCTTCAGGTACGCCGCAGCTCATCTCACCATACGTCTGTGTCTCGTAGGTAAATACCACACCTTCTTCACCTTTTTCTGCCCTGTAACTATAGCTGTCTCCACCCACAGATCCTGCATAGCTGTAGTAAAAGCATGTCACGCCGCTGGTGTTTACTGCTGCACTGTCCCCTGCCCCGTCACTTCCTCTTAATCCGGAATCATAGCCATCGACTGCAGCTTCCGTGCCTGAACTTTCTCCTTTCGTTTCAATTTCTACTTTATCAGAGCACCCCAAAAGTGAGGCTATCAGGCCAAGTATTCCCATTGCTGCAACGACCTTTCCGAAAGTTTTTTTCATGCCTTCCTCCAGCACTTTATTTGCTTATCTTTCCAACCAGTGTGTCGATCTGCTCATCAGTCATGCCGCCCATTCGCAGATAGTCTCTGGCACACGCAGCAAAGTCCACATTCTCTGTTTCCTCAGCGTCATCACCATATTCCAGGTTCTCAAGATAAAATACCATGTCATTAAATTTTACATCTACTATTGCTGCATATGTCTCAGGGGTGCTTTCCTCGTCGACCCCATAGTAATTGAAATATGTAACCATATAGTCATCTTTCATCTCGTCATAGGTTGCTCCGCAAAGAGACTCGATCAGAATTGCAACAAATCCTGTTCTGTCTTTTCCTTCTGTGCAGTGGAACAGATATGGCGGTTCAGCCTCACTCATGGCAATAAAGCCTTCGGCAGTCTTGTTGATAAAGTTTTCTGTTCTGTACGCGGCTGTCAGATCTATCAGGGAAACCTTTCCTGCATCAAGAAGGCTCTCGAAGTACGGAGAATTAAAATCCTCTGCTTCCATGTATCCGGCTACTTCTTCCTCGTTATCCGCCAGATTAAGGATGAAATTAATTCCATTTTCCTGTGCCAGTGCGTCCACATATGAAGCCCTGTTATGTTCGTTATTGCAAGGCGATGCAGAGCGGTATACAGTTCCTTCTTTTATGTTTCCGCAGCTTAAAGTCCTGAAATTAGCAAATATGATATCTGAATCATATCTTTCTCTGTCATCATAATATGACAGTGACATGGCATTTTCCGTATCTATATAAAGACCGGCATCCGTCACTTCTATTGTGGCTGTCAGTGTCTCTTCGTCCTCTGAAAGCCCCAGCTCTGTCCAAAGATCACTCTCCGGTTCTTCGCCTAATGTAAACAGAACTTCTTCTGCATCTCCCTCATCCCATATATCACCGCTGTTATTTCTGGTAAAGTGAATTGATGTGTAGCCCGGATAAGCGCAAAGTACCAACTCGCCTGTACGGGTATGATATCCGTCAAAATAAGGAATATCCTCATATACCTTTCCATTGCTTAGCGTGATCCTTACGCTGTCGCCGTAGCAAAAGCCCGCATCGTTAAACTCATCAATGGCAATCTCCATGTTCATGCCGCCGAAATTAGTATTATGCACTACAGGAATGTCTTCAAGCATTACCGCATCTGAAGCTTCGCCTGTACTTCCCAGTCCGAATCCCACTGAAGCTGTATCCTGAGCCCCATCTGTACTCTCAGAAGATGTCTCAGCTGCCGCCTTTTCCGTTGTGGTTTCTATCACAGTTTCCACATTCTTTGTTCCGCACCCTGAAAGCAAAGCAAGGCTCATTACTGCAGCCAACGCCCCATAGATCATTCTCTTTAAATTATTTTTTTTCATCTCTATTCACACTCAAATGCCTTCGCAGGCTTTTTCCCTTTCTCTTACTGCGTAAAATCTTATATAAACTCAGCAAAAACTCTGTTGCTGATGTCTATTCCTCTGTCGGTCAGAAATACCCTGGTCACTGTCTTTGAAATTCCGGTGACCGGATCTTCTGTTTCTTTTGGCTGCGTCCTTATAAGTCCGTCTTCTTCCAGCCTGCAAAGCTGCTCTCCGTAGACAAAGTCAATATCCACGCCGAATGTATCAATAAAATCCTCTTTCGTGATTCCTTCCATCATGCGAAGCCCCAGGAACATGTATTCAGCCATTTGATCCTTGTGACTCAATTGTTCCACATCGCACTTTATAATGTCAAGCGCTGACATACTCTGCTTCCATTCGCCGTCTTCATTTTTTTCTGTGCCGGATGGCTCCTGCGTTTTTATATCAACTGAAGACATCAATCTGATGTACTCATCCAGGTCCGAAATATTTTTCCACCTGACATTATCCACCATGGATGATGAGCCAAGGCCAAGACCCAGATAGTTAGCCCTCTGCCAGTATCCGCAGTTGTGTCTGCATTCCTTCCCCGGCAGGGAATAATTGGAAATTTCATACCTTTCATAGCCAAACTGCGAGAGGACCTCCTTTGTAGCATAGTAAATTTCCCTCTCCTCGTCCTCGTCCGGAAGAGCCAGTGGTAATTTTCCCTGCATTCTCTCATAAAAAGGAGTTCCTTCCTCAATTATCAGGGAATAAGCACTGATATGCTCCGGACGCAGCGCAGCTACGGCCATCAGCCCCTTCTTCCAGCTGCCAAGAGTCTGCAGCGGAATTGCCTGCATCATGTCCACATTTATGTTTGTAAAGCCGCAGTCCCTGGCCATCTCATAAGTATCCAGGAAGTCTTCTACCGTATGAATCCGGCCCAGTTCTTTTAATTCCATATTGTTTGCGCTTTGAAGGCCCAGGCTCAGACGGTTAACGCCGGCTTTTTTATAAGCCTTAAGCTTTTCTTTATCCAATGTCCCGGGATTGCATTCAATAGTAAATTCTATCTTTGGCTCCACTGCCTTTTTTCTGAAAAATGTCTTAGACTTTCCCTTCAGTCCTTCAAGGTCAAAAGCCTCTTTCAGGGCGTCCACAATCCTTGTCATCTGCCCTGCACTTAAGCACGACGGAGTTCCGCCTCCGATAAATATGCTGGTCACTTCCATAAGACCATATTTAGCTTTGCTTAAATAAATCTCTTTTATCAGCGCATCTACATAGGCTTCCTGCTTTTCCTGCCCGGCAGGCCCTGAAAGGAAATCGCAGTAATTGCATTTTTTCACACAAAACGGTATGTGAATATATAATTCCAGTTTATTGTTCATGTTCAGTCGGTTTTCTCACTTTTTTACGAGTACTGCCCTCACCATTATCTTTCCGCCCACTGTGGCAGCATATTTTCTATCCGTTTTCTTTCGGGCCGCATCATAGTCTATGGCTTCCTGTACTCTTCTTTGGGCCATCATTGACAATTTCCTTGCACTATATCTGTCTTCTGGTCTGAATCCATTAATGTCCGAAAGATACGCGGCATTGGCTCCACCCTGAATGGCACACGGAAGGGAGCATTTCCTGTCAACAGCTACACATCCGTTCTGTACTGTTATATACCCCACATCCGGTGCATCAGGCTTTTCATAGGAAGCATACAGGAGAGTGATCACTGCGGCAGCTTTTTTAAACTTCTTCTGATATTTTGCTGTCATTTCCGCTGCCTTCGGTCTGAACGTATCCAGTCTGGTATTGAAAGACACGCTGTCATCCCTCAATATCTTATTCATGGTCTTTGTCAAATCTCTGAATCCGTTCTTAGATATGCCTGCCAGAGCCCACACCACCTTACTCTCCGTGGATTTCCACACCTTCTGCCTATGGTCTGTATGGTATGTGATTGGCAAAAACTTATTTGATTTTGTAAGCCTCGTATCCGCAGCCGCCACCGCGCCACTTCTATTGGCCAATATACAAATGTAGCTCATCTTAATTCTGCCACCGGGGACGTACCCATTTGTCAACTTATGCTCAAAGTGACAACGGGGTACGTCCCCGTTGTCACTATTTTAATTTTCGTCCAGCTTCAGCACACTCATGAAGGCCTCCTGCGGAATCTCCACATTGCCGACCTGGCGCATGCGCTTCTTGCCTTCCTTCTGTTTCTCAAGAAGTTTCTTCTTTCGCGTAATGTCACCGCCGTAGCACTTGGCAAGGACATCTTTCCTTAAAGCCTTAACTGTCTCTCTGGCGATGATCTTTGAGCCTATGGCTGCCTGAATAGGGATTTCGAACTGATGCCTTGGGATTTCATCCTTCAGCTTTTCGCACATTCTTCTGCCGCGCTCATAAGCAGTATCCTTGTGTACGATAAACGAAAGTGCATCCACTTCTTCCCTGTTGACCAGAATATCCAGCTTAACAAGGCTGCTCTGCTCATAACCCTTGATCTCATAATCAAGAGACGCGTATCCGCGGGAGCGGCTCTTCAGGGCATCAAAGAAATCGTAAATTATCTCGTTAAGAGGCAGGTCGTAGCGAAGTATTGCCCTGTTTGCCTCAATGTATTCAGTATCCTTATAGACGCCTCGTCTTTCCTGACAGAGTGTCATGATAGGCCCTATATATTCACTGGTTACCATGATCTCAGCCTCAACAATCGGCTCTTCCATATATTCAATTTCACTTGGATCAGGAAGGTTTGTAGGATTCGTCAGTTCTATTACTGTTCCGTCTGTCTTGTATACCTTGTAAATAACAGATGGAGCCGTAGTTACAAGGTCAAGGTCGTATTCCCTTTCAAGACGCTCCTCTATGATTTCCAGGTGTAGGAGTCCTAAAAATCCGCACCTGAATCCGAAGCCAAGGGCAACTGATGTCTCAGGCTCATACATCAGTGATGCATCATTAAGCTGCAGCTTTTCAAGAGCATCTCTAAGATCTTCATAGTGTGCTCCATCCGCCGGATAAAGGCCGCAGTAAACCATTGAGTTTACTTTTTTATAGCCCGGAAGAGGCGCTGCACACGGATTAAGGTTCTCTGTAACCGTGTCGCCTACCATCGTATCCCTGACATTTTTGATGGATGCAGTAAAATAGCCAACCATTCCGGCGCTGAGCTCATCGCATGGCATGAATGTACCTGCTCCGAAATACCCCACTTCAACAACGTTATAAACAGCTTTTGTGGCCATCATCAGGACCTGGGTTCCTGCCTTGATGGTACCTTCCTTTATACGCATAAATACGATGACACCCTTATACGGATCGTAAATGGAGTCAAATATAAGCGCCTGAAGCGGAGCTTTAGGGTCTCCTTCAGGTGCCGGGATTTTGGCAACGATTGCCTCCAGTACCTGGTCGATATTGATGTCATTCTTTGCGGATATCTGAGGCGCATCCTGGGCCTCAAGCCCTATGACGTCTTCGATTTCTTCCACAACTCTTTGGGGTTCTGCACTAGGCAGATCGATTTTGTTGATTACGGGAACTACCTCCAGGTCATGGTCAATTGCCATATACACATTTGCCAGTGTCTGGGCCTCGATTCCCTGGGCCGCATCAACCACCAGTATTGCACCTTCACAGGCTGCAAGGGCACGGGATACCTCGTAGTTAAAGTCCACGTGTCCCGGTGTGTCGATAAGATTAAATACATATTCCTGGCCATCCTGTGCGTTATATACTATACGCACAGTCTGAGCCTTAATGGTAATGCCTCTTTCCCTCTCCAGGTCCATGTTATCCAGCACCTGTGCCTGCATTTCGCGGGCTGTAAGCAGTCCGGTTTTTTCTATGATCCTGTCTGCCAGCGTGGATTTACCGTGGTCAATATGGGCGATAATGCAAAAGTTTCTGATGTTTTTCTGATTCATGTTTATGTGGGTTTTCTCCGTTTGTTACATACGATTTGGGGCGCTGAAGCCTAAAAGGTTAATGCACTGCTCCAGAACTTCTTTTGTCAGTTTCAGGAGGGCGATATAGCTGCTCTTTTTTGCCTCGTCTTCACAGGCCAGGATCTTAACCTCATGATAGAATGAGTTAAATGCGTTCGCCAGGTCATAGATATATGCGCAGATCTTATGCGGAGCAATCTCCCTGAAAGCACTCTCCATCATCTCCGCAAAGCCTGAAAGCTTCAGCATCAGATCCTTTTCAGTTTTTTCGCCGGTAAAGCTGATTTCTCCGCTCACTCCTTTTCCGTACTTTCCGAGTATGGACTTGATACGGACAATTGTGTAGAGAATGTAAGGGCCTGTATTTCCCTCAAATTCTATGAATTTGTTTATATCGAAAATATAGTCCTTCGTTGCCTGGTTCGACAGATCGCCGTACTTAAGGGCTGCGAGGGCGATCATCTGGGCTGTCTCTTCCGCCTCTTCAGGACTGACACTCTCATTTTCCTTCATCTTTTCGCGGACAGCCTCCCTGGTATCGTCGATCAGGGTTTCCAGTCTCAGCACTCCGCCGTCACGGGTCTTGAACGGTTTGCCGTCTGAGCCGTTCATCGTACCGAAGCCCAGGAATGACAGTTCTGTCTCAGGCTTTGTGATACCGGCTTTCTTTGCCGTCCTGAACACCTGGGTAAAGTGAAGTTCCTGGCGTTTGTCAACCACATAGATGATATGCTTTGGATCAAAGTCCTTCATTCTCTGGAGAATGGTTGCCAGGTCTGTTGTGGCATAAAGCGTAGCGCCGTCTGATTTGATAACAAGGCACGGAGGGATTTCCTTCTTGTCAGTATCTTCAGTCACATCTACTACCAGCGCGCCGTCACTTTCGTAGAGAAGGCCGCTGCCCTTAAGGATGTCAACCATCTCCGGTATATAGGCCTGGGCATCGCTTTCACCCTTCCAAAGTTCAAAATGAACATCCAGCTTCTCGTAGTTCTTCTTAAGGTCGGTGACAGAAACATTGATGACATGTTTATATATGGCCATGTAACCCGGTCTTCCCTGCTGGAGCTCGGCTACTGCCTGATGAGCCTCCTCGCTGAAGGCGGGATCGATAATATTTCCGTCCTCTCCTTTCTTGCATTTCTTGCTGGCGCAAGGATAAATCTCCTCAAGCTCGGAAATCGTAAAAGGCGCTTCTTCCGGGTATGGACCCGTGTAGCTTTTATCAAAATATGAAAGGTCCGGCTGTCTTAAATGGAGCTCGGCAATTATCTGGCCCATCTGAAGCCCCCAGTCTCCCAGGTGAATGTCACCGATTGCCTCATAACCCATGTAAGAGCAGATTCTCTTTACGCTTTCTCCGATAATGGCAGAACGAAGATGACCTATGTGAAGCGGCTTGGCTACATTTGGTCCGCCGTAGTCTATGACAAATTTCTCTCCTTTTCCTGGAACTTCAAGGCCAAACTTTTCTTCCTCCTCCATGCCATTAATGTAGCTGGTCAGAAAATCACCCGAAAGAGTCAGGTTTATAAAGCCCGGCTTCACAGCCTCTGCTGCCTCAAACCTGTCATCTTCCTTCAGTATGGCAGCCACCTGCTCTGCGATTTCCAATGGAGCCTTATGCACTTCCTTTGCCAGCATCATGGCACCGTTACACTGATATTCGCAAAGATCAGGCCTGTTGGAAATTGTCGCCCTAACCTTTTCGGACGGATAACCGGCCTGTTCAAAAGCTTTCTGAAGTTCTTCTGTTATGATGTCTAAAATCTTTTTCATTTTCTAATCTCTTTTTAAATCTTTTTATATTACAGTTCAACGCCGTTGCCCTTAAGAAGCTCTCTGGCGGTATCCACGGAATCCACTCCGTGCAGGTTCTTCACGGGAGCAAATTCCTTTTCTCTTTCTATCTCAAATGCCAGGCAGTCCTTCATCAGATAGATCAGGTCAAGAGCCAGCGTCTCAAACTTGTAGCCGTTTGGACTTTCAGGCTTTACCTCGGCTCCATCTTCATCCAGATAAGGAATTTTCTTTTCAACCACATGAAGCGGCATGTTCTTTTCGCCTATTCTGTCAAGGCCTTCAATCTTGAAAAGATAGTTAAGTATTACGCCCCAGTTATAAAGGAGTACACCGTTTTCATCCTTAAGGTTCATCATGTCGTCTGTCAGCTCATAGTATTCCACGATGGATGGATGACCGTTTCTCAGGCACATTACGCCAACCTTTTCATCCGGTGCAGCCTTAGCGATAACCTTTGAGCCAACCTCGCATCCTGATTTAATGGTTGCTCCGATAAATACCGGATCCCCCATTCTCTGCAGAACGTTGTCCACCGAATATACATTCAGCCACTCAACTCCTGCTGTCTTATATTTCTGCGCAAGGCCATTTGAAAGCAGTGTCTTGTACCAGCCGCCGTTGCCGTTCGGCGAAAGGGCCACATGATCCTTAGCCTCCAGGTATACCTTACCGTTAAAGTCTGTGGCAGGCATCATCTCCTGAATGAAGAAATCAATATAATTCCTATCATATCCGAAGTAATCATGTTCCTCAAAGAAGGCCCTTGTCTGGGCATCATTCTTTACGGATGTCATGATGGCAAGTCTGATAGGACATCCTGCTTTTTTCACAACCTCCATCAGGTTATTGATCTGGCACTGGAAGATATAAAGGTCACGGGTCAGACCCACATTATATGCGCCTTTAGGTCCATCTGCTCCAAGTCTGGTGCCCTGGCCGCCCGCAAGAAGCAGGAGAGCTACCTTTCCGCTGCGGATAGCCTCCAGGCCGATGGCCTCCAGCTCTTCCTTCTGTGCCTCAATCTCAGCAAGAGTCATGGCACCCAAAGGAACTATTTCTTCATCTGTGGTCTTATCCGGCTCTGTGTTGATAAGATCAAAATCTATCTTGTCTATCTCGTCAAGAAGTCTGTCCTGAGCCTGCCCGTCCAGTTCGTCATAAAATTTCAAGAGCTGCTCCTGACCCAGTCCTTCAAGTTTTGTTTTTATCTCTGTATAACTCATCTTTCTCCTCCCAGAACAATGACTTATATAACCCATATATTTTACCCTAAGACTTAAGATTAATAAAGCAATTTTGAAAACAATTGAAAATGCACATGTATTACACAATTTTCACCTTGCAATTGACTGCTTTGAAGCCCCGGTGTTATCATCAGTCCATGAAATTTAATGATTCTCAAGCCATTGCCATTCATCATGGCAGCGGCCCCATGCTTGTTCTTGCAGGTCCCGGATCCGGGAAAACGGCCGTCATAATCCAAAGGATTCACAATTTAATAACCACGTTTGGCATTTCTCCGGATAAAATACTTGCGGTCACTTTTTCACGGGCCGCCGCAGGGGAAATGTCGGAACGGTTCCGGAACCTGATGCCTGACATGGCAGCTGATGCCGGCCCCGCTTTTGCCACATTTCACAGCATTTTTCTATCAATTCTGAAAAGCAGTTCTTCCGAACCGGTCACACTCATATCCCAAACCCAGAAATATGCATTTATCCGCAGTAAAATAGAACGCTACAACCTGCCCTGCGAAAGCATAAATTCCCTGGCCAAAGAGATATTTCTGGCCATCAGCAAAAATAAATGCGGACTCTCAGATGCCAATTCCACTACCCTGTCAGATGATGCCTTCAGGCGCATCTCATTCGAATACTCCGCCTATATGAAGCTGGAGAGGCTGATTGACTTTGACGATATTATCATCAACTGTCTGCAGCTGCTTGAAGAAAACCCGGATATACTAAAATCCTGGCAGAAAAAATTTCAATATATTCTTGTTGATGAGTTTCAGGATATCAGCCCGATGCAATATAAGACCATCAGCCTCCTTGCCGGAGAAAATGCCAATATTTTTGTGGTTGGAGATGACGACCAGAGCATCTATGGTTTCCGCGGGGCATCTCCTGACAGCCTGAGACAATTTCTTGATGATTTTCCCGCAGCCAGGCAGGTATTGCTGAATATAAATTACCGCTGTGATCCTCTGATCCTTGACAACGCCCTGAAGGTTATCGGCAGAAATTCAGACCGTTTTGAAAAAGAAATATCAGCTGCAAAAGGAAATGAAAATGCAAATCCCGTAACACTTGACCCATTTCCTTCCCGCAGGGATGAATATGAGCATATTATTAAAACAATCTGCGGCTATCAGGATGCCGGAATAAATGATATTGCCATTCTTTTCAGAAATAATGCGGACTATCTTTTATTGGCACGAATGCTGGAAGACCAATGCATATCATATATTTCAGCTGACAAACCCACAAATTTTCTGGCTTCCTTTGCCATTTCAGATATTTTGGCCTATATGGAGCTGGCAGCAAATTTAAGAAACGGCAGCTCTGCCCCGTGTCTTGACATAATATTAAAGATAATCAACAGACCCCTGCGCTACATAACCAGAGATTCTTTAAAAGGAGGCGAAGGCGGCAGTGCCGGCCAATGTTTTGCATCCATGAAAAGAGCCTACAAAGATAACCGCCGCATGCTGACACAGATTCAGATATTTGAACAGGACCTGCGGCTTATAGCCACTTTAAGGCCCGCCGCAGCCATCAGATACATCCGGGATGTTATCGGGTACGATAAGTGGCTTAAGACATACACCCAGGACAAACATACCGATTTCGAGGAATTTGAAAGTTGTCTGGACATGCTGGAGGACTATGCTGAAAATGCCGGAAGTTATAAGGAACTGAAAGAAATGATCAGTAAGTCGCTTGAGAAAGCAGATGACTCTAAAAAAGCTTTTACCAGCTCCGGAAAGGCATCTATCCCCCCGGTCATGCTCCTTACCATGCACGCCTCCAAGGGCAAGGAATTTGATGTGGTATTTCTGCCCGATGTTAATGACAGTATCATCCCCAACAAAATGATGGTCTCAGAAAATAATGAAAACGAAGAATGCCGCCTGCTTTATGTAGCCATGACAAGAGCTAAAAACCACCTTCACATAAGCTGGTCAGAAAGGCTGCACAATAAGGCCGCAACCCTGAGCAGATTTATTGAAAATTTGACAAACTCCAAATTTTCATAGATTTCATTTTTTTAATCTTAATAATGTGATATTATATGCGAAAGGAAAATGTCTAAATGCCGGTTCTATCTCGTTTTTATGGTATTGTTATCAGAATGTATTTCAAACAAAGCGAACACAATCCACCTCACATTCATGCTATTTATGGGAAGGATATTGCAGCAATTAATATTCAAACTGGAGAGATTTTAGAAGGGCACCTACCACCCAAAGCATTTGAACTTGTTGAAGAATGGATTCAACTTCACAAGCATGAACTGCTTGAAATATGGCAAACACAGAATTTCATTAAAATCGCTCCCCTGGTATAGAGGGAAAATTTATGTTTCATAAAGTAAAAGAAGTCAGAGCACTGGAAAATTTCAAATTATGTCTTCAATTTGCAGAAGGTGTTACCAAAATATATGACCTGAACCCACTTATCAGTGAAATCCCTGCCTTCAAGATATTTGAGAAAAATCCATATTTATTCAAAGATGTTACTGTAGACATTGGCGGCTATGGAATCATATGGAATGACGAACTGGATCTTTCCTGTGATGAACTATGGGAAAATGGCGAGTCTATTGATTAAAGTTCCCCTTCATTGGCTTCTTCCATCATCGGCTCATTCCACTATCCCGACCTTATCATCCGATACCAGATTGACGATCCATTTCTTGGATCTGACGAGAAAATATCCCACAATGCATTTCAGCACTTCCACGCAGTTAACCAAAATGTAGATTGGAACTATCGGCAGGTCTGTAAACCTTGTCAGGCAGAAGGCCAGTACTACATATCCTCCCCAGGTAGCACTGACATCAAATGCAAATGTCAGCAGCACTTTTCCGCCTGAACGGATGGTAAAGAAGCTGGCATTCGTAAATGCACTGAACGGCATCTGGGCTCCCACAACGAACATGAAATATACTGCCAGCTGCTTTACGGTATCCGTTGTATTGTAAATGCTGGCTATTGGCGTTGCACATAGTGCCAATGCCCCGCCTGCAATTATACAGAATATTACCGCCATAATGCGCAGTTTCCTGGCAGTGGAATATGCCTCGTCCAGCTTTCCTGCGCCCAGGAGCTGACCAACCATTATGTTTACCGTCGAACCGGATGAGAAAAGTACGCAGAGGAACAGATTTCCTACCGTAGAGGAAATATTAACCGCAGATACTACTTCCAGCCCTCTTAATGAGTAGCACTGATTAAGTATGGTCATGCCGGAAGACCACAGAAGCTCATTAAGCATCAGCATTGCGCCCTTTACTACTATACCCTTAACGATAACGGCCGCAACCTTAGGTGATTTGTAAACATCGGCAAAAAATGGAAATCTCTTCGTATGGGTATGTGAATATACAACCAGTACACCTAGTTCCACTACTCTGGCAATGACCGTTGCAATAGCTGCACCTACAACGCCCAGTGCCGGAGCTCCCAGTTTGCCGAAAATCAAAATGTAGTTTCCTATCAGGTTTACAACCACAGCTGCAATGCTGGATACCATTGGGATCACAGTCTCCCCCGCTTCACGAAGCGTTGAATCATACACCTGGATCAGCGCAAAAAGAGGCATCTGTATCATCATGATCTTCATGTAGTCCATAGCATAATCAAATGTAGCAGTAAGACTCAGGCCCTCATTTCCTTCATGCAGGAATGAGTTAATGAGGGGCGTCCCCAAAGTAAAAAGTATGACCAGACCGGCAACAGTAATGAATATTGCCAGATAAATCTTCATCCTGACCGTATGGCAGATGCCCTTATTGTCCCCCTTGCCGCAGAACTGGGCTGTGTATATGCCGGCGCCAGCCAGGCCACCGAAAATGCAAAGGTTAAATACAAAGAAAAGCTGATTGGCAATGGCCACTCCGCTCATTGGTTCTGTTCCTACCTGTCCGATCATTACATTGTCCAGGAGGCTTACAAAATTCGTAATGACATTCTGCATCAGAACCGGCAGCATTATTTTAAAAACTGATTGTAAAAAAGATTTTTGTGACGTGATCTTCATATTCTACCATAGCTAAAAACAGCTGCCGCAAAAATATCAGTGCGGCAGCTATATAATTTAAAATTTTCTTCAGCACGTTAATTAGGCCTGAACGTCCTTTTCCAGCATCCTGATGCCGATCTGGATACGGCGAAGAGATTCTTCTTTACCCAGGATTTCCATAATCTCGTATGCTCCGCCAGGTGTGCTCTGCTTACCAGAAACAGCAGTTCTGAGAGGCCACAGAACGATGCCGTTCTTGCAGCCCTTTGCTGCTACAAATTCGGCAACCGT
>R11__coassemble_1236_pt1 | contig 14714 bp, 8 predicted proteins | sample R11__metabat2_high_PE_009 | metagenome-assembled genome bin R11
ATGTTTTCGTTACTCATATTGTAGCTTCCTCCTTTATGCTCTTTTTAGGCTCTTCTTTAACGAAATCCTTCTTAAAGATCTTGTATCCAACCCAGTTCCAGAACTTCTGGAGAGATGGAGCAAATCCATTTCTAAGGAAGATAACGCAGATTACATAGATAAGACCGAGAAGCAGCTGCCATCTGTCTGGGAACAATGTTCCGGCGTAGTTCTGTACAAGTACGATGATTGCTGCACCGATCATTGGACCCCAGAGAGTTGTACCGCCGCCGATAATTACCATCAGCATAGGCATGGCTGAACGCTCGATTGCGAATACTCTAGGAGTAACTGTCTTAAATCTGTATGCATACAGCATTCCGGCGATACCTGCGAAGATACCGGCGATGATAACTGCTGTATATCTCAGCTGCCATGTATTGAATCCCAATGCTCTCATACGGCCTTCATTGCCCTTAACGCCCTTAAGTGAAGAACCGAAAGAAGAACGCATAAATCTGTGCATGATCAGGAACGAAATGATTACGATAATCAAGATCAGGAAGTACAGCTTAAGGTTCAGCTGTCCATCTGAAGTCCACCAGTTGTTCCAGAATTCAGTATGGCTTGATAAAATTCCAAAGTTTGGCTTGTTGGCAAGCATTTCACCATCAGTACCGCCTGTGAAGTTCTTAAACTGTGTAGCAAGAACTGAAAGCAGCTGACCGAATGCCATTGTAACAAGCAGGAAGTTGGTACCTGTAAGTTTCAGTGTAAAGTATCCAATGATAGCAGACAGAATAGCACAGATTACTATTGTCAGCACCAGGATAACCCAGAACGATGAAATGTTTGACCACTTATTCAGCAATACAACAATGTAAGCACCCATACCAAAGTAAGCTGCATGACCGAACGATCTGTTTCCGGTGTAACCCATGACAATGTCGAGGGAAGCTGCAAACAGTGCATAGATCAAAATCTCTGAAAGGATGTTCTGAGTTGATGCATTTGTAACAAGCGGAAGAACAATTGCAAGTACAAGGAAGAAGATGTAAGGTGCAATCCTATAAGCACCAAGCTTGTTCTTTGTACCAACTGTAATGTTGTTTCCGAGCATTGAACGTGTGAAAAGCGGCTTTTCAATGGCCTTTGTAGATGAATAATCATCTGAGGCCTTATCAATGTCGACCTTTCTACCCATGAATCCCTGTGGTCTGATAACCAGTACAACGATAAGTACGAAGTACATAAGGAATGTAGAAATGTTTACACCGTTCAGGAAGCCCGAGGTCTGGTTGAATACGTTTGTCGTAAGCCATACACCAAGTGTATTAACAAGACCAAGAAGAATACCGCCGATAAGTGCTCCAGGGATAGATCCTGAACCACCGATAACTACAACGATGATCGAATTAAGAAGTACATTCCATCCTGTATTCTGGTCGATAGTGATAACCGAACCACCAACGATAGCTGAAAGACCGGCGATAGCAGATCCAAGAATGAATACGAATGAGAACAGTGTCTTCTTGTTAAGTCCCATTGTTCCGGCAATGGTTCCGTTGTCCATACCTGCACGAACACGGGCACCGATGCTTGTCTTATCCTGCATGTACCAGAGGGCAAATGCCATCAGGATACCGATGATGATAATGAAGAACTTCAGGAATGGGATTCTTACGCCGCCCAGGGTAATTCCATTATCTGTAAGGAATGATGGAACAGGTGTAGCGATTGAACTTCCTCCGAATACCCAGAGAGAAGCGTTTGTAAGAATATTTATAAGACCGATGGTAAGCAAAACCTGACTCATAGGCGACGCGTACAACGGCCTTAAGAAACCAAGCTCTATGCCAAGACCTAGCAGGCCTCCAAGCACTGTAGCTGCAAGGATGGAAATGATCCACGCCACCGTGTTGCTGAAGCTTGGGTTTGCAGACATAATTAACTGATATACAAATGTTCCGAAATAACCGGCAACCATGAAAATGGCGCCGTGTGACATATTAACAACACGAAGCAATCCCATTGTCAGGGTCATACCTGTAGCAATAAGAAACAGGATCAGACCGTAGGCAACTCCGTTTATTAAATAGTTAAGAAAAACGCCCATTATTTTCTCCTTAATTTGACTTGGAGATAGGGCAGGTGCCAAGCGGCAGATGCCCTATCTCTCACATCAATTAGCAACCAAATATCAGCAAAGGACTTCGTTGCAATTTTAACTTTTAATTATCCGATGTAGTTTCCATCAGCATCAACATTGTAACCGATAGGTGCAACCTGCTCGTATGTCTTAACAACTTCATAGTTGTAAGAACCATCATCAAGCTTAACAACGTCAACAACATAAACATCCTTAGTAGCAACAACTGTGCCGTCTTCGAATACTGTATGTCCCTCAGGTCCATCAAACTCAGCAGCTTTCATTGCTGCAGCAAGATCAGCAGCTGAAAGAGTTGTAGGATCTGTTACACCAAGATCATCAAGTGCTGTTGTAAGGCAAAGGAGAGCCTGGCAGCAAGATCCGGCAAGGTTATTACCGATTGGAAGATGTCCGAGTGCCTCTTCATAAGCTTCAACGTAAGTATTGTTGTAGTCATTGTCGATTGAATAAGCGTAGCAGATAGGTGCGCAAAGTCCGCCATCGATAAGAGCGTCAGCGATCTTAGAATCGATCTCGTCCATGATGTAAGAATCAGCGAATCCGCCATGCATTGTTGAGTAAACAGGAAGCTTCTCATATGCTCCTGAGTTGTACCACTCGTTGTAGAAAGCGATAGCATCTGAAGATGAAGTCCATCCAACGATAGCCTCAGCATCAGAGTTCATCATTGTTGTAAGGTATGCAGACCAGTCGTTTGTTCCCTGTGCAACAGCGATGTTGTCGATAACTGTTCCGCCCATAGCCTCGAAGCATGTTACGAAAGGATCAACATAGTTGTTTCCACCAACTGTATCCTGCTTGAAGCAGTATACTGTACGGAGACCGATCTCATTGTAAAGGTAATCAGCCATAACTGTTGGGAATCCTGCTGTACCACCACCAAGGGCAACGATCATGTCGTTAGAGAAAAGGTATCCGCCTGTGAAAGCTGCTGGAGATCCGTTGTAAAGAACAACTGGGATGTTGTTATCAGCAACGTAAGCAAGAACGGCTTTCTTATGACCGATCTGTGTAGGTCCAAAGATAACCTGGCAACCCTGAGAGATCATCTGCTCAGCCTGGTTAGCAGCCTTATCTGAATCTGACTGGCAGTCGCCTTCAACTACTTCGATTGTCCAGCCTGTTGTCTTCTCGATGTAATCACATGCGAAACTGAAAGCTTCCTGTGCAACAGCACCTGTAACGGCCTCAGTACCTGTGATGTCAAGAAGATGTCCAACCTTGATTGTTCCCTTAGCTTCAACTGTTTCAGCTTCTGTTGTGTCTTCTTCAGCTTCTGTAGTCTCTTCGCCTTCAGCAGCTGTGGTTTCTTCTGCAGCAGCTGTAGTTGTCTCAGCTGCAGCAGTGGTTGTTGTCTCTGTTGTGCTTGAACCACACGCAGCAAGAGCAACAATCATTGTCATGCCAAGAAGTAAAGCAATTAACTTCTTCATCTTAATTTTCCTCCTGTATTTGTGAAAATTGTTGTTAATAGTCCTTTGCAGACTTTTGTACATTATGAAATTTTGCGTTAATTTTGTCAATATGCGCTGTTTAAAAACAAAATTTTTGCACTCCCGACCAAAAAAATATCTACCCACCAGAATTTAGTGGGTAGACATTTGTTACATTTCTATTTTATTTGTACTAATTTTAATACGTGATTTTCACCAAAAATGCCCAATTTTTTTAATAATTTTTCCGTGTAACCAAATTTTGACACACATGGCCATCATTTTATATGCACATGTGTAAAAAGATGGTCCTGGCAATATTCATGATTGCCTTCACACTTAGAGCAATATCTGAACTGCAGCTCCGGATTGGTCAGGCTGGTCCTGCCGCATACATCACACTTGTGCACCAGACCTGCTCCCTGCTCCGGTCTGTAGCTCTTTTTAGGCTCAGCCTGTTTTTGTTGCTGCGCTGATGCATAGGCCCCGCCTGCTGCATACTGGGCGCGGCCCGCAGCCGCCCTCTTTGCAAATTCTTCCCTTCTTCTGTTTGCATCAGAACGTTTCTTTCTGTTCATTATGAAGAAGATCAGGAAATTTAGTACAGAGATCAGGATACTGAAAATGCCTGTCACGCAGACTTCCACGCTGTAATACTCCAGTATCGTGGCATAAGTATCCACCATAGATGAATTTGAAAGTACCTGCTCCATAATGGAAGTATCCTTGAGCAGCACGAGAATCAACGCCATTCCGTATTGTGCCACTTCAAGAAGCATCAGTCCCGCATCAATCCATGCCAGGATCTTGATCTTGATAGGAAGTATTCCGAAGAAATACACCTTTACATCCGGGAACAGCACCGCAAACGCCAGGAACGATGCCATGTTCAGATAGTAAGTGCTGACACTCATTGATATTCCCACGCCGGTTGCACCCTTAGTGATCCAATAAATAACCATCGCCCCAAGTGTGGTAAACAGCCATCCTGAAAACATGTAAAGATTATACCTGAATGCACCCAGAGTCTGTTCCAAAGACCTTCCAATGAAGAAATAAAACAGGAACATGAATATTATCCAAATGCTCAGGGACTGCGGAATGGTCAGCACCCAGGTAAATAACCTCCATACCTGTCCATGCATTACCATCTCCGGGCTCAGCGTAATATACGCATAAATATCCGAAGCACCCTTGGCATACATAAAATAAAGTATATAACCAATTACATACCCACCAAGAATGTAGTAGATCAGATTTTTTACGGCATACTTGCCAATTTTCTTTTCAAGCTTATCTATCATTATGATCTCTTTCCTGCAGCTTAAGGCTCTGACCTTCGCTGATTTTTATTCATTCTGTCCATTGCTCATGATTCAGCTACAAAATGGTTTTGGTTTAATCTGTTTGGAAGACGACGAGGATTTCGTTAGGCGGACAGGACTTTTGCGCAGGGTGGGCGTTTGGGACCACAAGTCCGTGCAAGCGCCCAGGCGAAACTGAGTAAAGATTTTTTCGAAAATCTTTACGAATTCGCCGGCACAAGGAAACGACCTGTCCGCCTTAGGAAATCCCGAGTCTGGAATCCAGATTAAACCAAAACCATTCTGTGCATGCATCATGAGCAATGGACAGATTTATTCGAAAGTATAACATAGCAAGGTCCAAAGAAACAATGAACAATCTGTGACTGAACATTTTTCTACTTTAATTTAAGAGGAAGATAATGTATAATTTTTGAGTTATGAGTGAAAGATTAAAATTAGGAGTCGACATAGGCTCTACCACCGTTAAAGTGGCCCTCCTCGACTCGCAGGACAAACTATTATATTCAGATTACCGCCGTCATTATGCCAACATCCAGGAAACTCTGGCTGCACTCATCAGCGAGGCCAGGGAAATTGTGGGTGATGTTGAGCTTAATCCTGTTATTACCGGTTCCGGCGGTCTGACCCTTTCAAGACATCTTGATACACCTTTTGTTCAGGAGGTTGTGGCTGTTTCCACCTCCCTTAATCATTATGCGCCGACTGCTGATGTGGCCATCGAGCTCGGCGGCGAGGATGCCAAGATAATCTACCTGACAAACGGTATCGAACAGCGAATGAATGGTATCTGTGCCGGCGGTACAGGTTCATTTATTGACCAGATGGCCGACCTTCTGCAGACCGATTCAATGGGTCTTAATGAGTATGCCAAGAATTACAAGACCATCTATCCTATTGCAGCAAGATGCGGTGTATTTGCAAAGACTGACATTCAGCCTCTTATCAATGAAGGTGCTACAAGAGAAGATCTTTCGGCATCTATCTTCCAGGCTGTTGTAAACCAGACTATTTCGGGTCTTGCCTGTGGAAAACCTATCAGGGGTAACGTTGCTTTTCTGGGTGGTCCCCTTCACTTCCTTTCAGAACTCCGTGCAGCTTTTATCCGCACACTGAAGCTGGAGGGTGATGCAATTATCCATCCTGAAAACTCCCATCTTTTTGCTGCCATAGGTTCAGCCCTGAATGCTGACCCTGCCTACAGCATTTCCATTAATGAGCTGTATGACAAGCTGTCCACCGGAATTAAGATGGCCAACGAGATTTCCCGTATGGAGCCGCTTTTTGCATCCCAGGAAGAATATGATGAATTTGCTGCCCGTCATGCCAAGGCCACAGTCCGCAAAGGAAATCTGTCAGACTACCATGGCAAATGCTTCTTCGGTATAGACGCCGGTTCTACTACAACCAAGATTGCTGTTATTGACGAGGAAGGCACCCTTCTCTGGTCCTTCTATTCAAGCAATAACGGAAGCCTTCTGGCCACAACCATCAAGGCTATTAAAGAGTTGAAGGAACTGATGCCTTCGGACTGTGAAATTGCTTACTCCTGCTCCACAGGTTACGGCGAGGCCCTTCTTAAATCCGCCCTGATCCTGGATGAAGGCGAGGTTGAGACTGTAGCCCACTATACGGCTGCCAGCTTCTTCATGCCTGATGTTGACTGCATCATGGATATCGGCGGTCAGGACATGAAGTATATCAAGATAAAGGACGGAGCCATTGACAACGTACTTCTTAACGAGGCATGTTCTTCAGGCTGCGGCTCATTTATAGAAAATTTTGCCACTTCCATGAATACTTCTGTTCAGGATTTCGCCAAATCTGCTCTTTTTGCCAAAGAGCCTACCGACCTGGGAACCAGATGTACCGTATTCATGAATTCAAATGTTAAGCAGGCCCAGAAGGAAGGCGCAGATATTTCCGAAATCTCTGCAGGTCTTTCATACTCTGTCATCAAGAATGCCCTGTATAAGGTTATCAAGATTGCTGATGCCAAGGATCTTGGCAACCGCATCGTTGTGCAGGGAGGTACCTTCTACAACGATGCCATATTGCGTGCTTTCGAAAAGACCATCGGTGTTGATGTAATAAGGCCTGACATTGCCGGCATCATGGGTGCCTTCGGCGCTGCCCTGCTGGCCAGAAAACGCTATGAAGGCAAGCAGACAACAATGCTGAGTTTTGATGACATCATCAATCTTGAGTACAAAACTACCCTGACCAGATGCGGCGGCTGTACAAACAACTGTCTGCTTACAATAAATAACTTCACCGGCGGCAGAAAGTTCATTTCCGGAAACCGCTGTGAAAGGCCTCTTGGAGGCGGAAAAAACAAGGAAGACATTCCTAACCTGTTTAAGTTCAAGTTCGAGCGCATGTTCGGCTATGAACCTTTAAAGCCTGAAGAAGCACCTCACGGTGTCATAGGTATTCCGCGTGTCCTGAACATGTACGAAAACTTCCCATTTTGGGCTACTTTCTTCAAGGAACTGGGCTACTCTGTTGTACTCTCACCTTTTACGACAAGAAGCATCTATGAACTGGGTATCGAATCCATCCCTTCAGAGTCAGAGTGTTACCCTGCAAAGATAAGCCATGGTCACGTGCAGTGGCTTATAAATGAAGGTATAAAGACCATTTTCTACCCATGCATAGCTTACGAAAGAAATGAGACTCCGGACGCAGGCAATCATTACAACTGCCCTATGGTCCAGTCATACCCTGAAAATATCAAAAACAATGTGGAGGATCTGGTAAATAAGAATGTTAAATTCATTCATCCGTTCCTTTCCATGACTGATTACCGGATTTTCACCGAAGGTCTTGTCCGCGTATTCTCTACTGAAGAATATGGTTTCTCTGCCACCGAAATAATAGCTGCGTCCAAAAAAGGCTGGGCCGAGATGGAACAGGCCAAGAAGGATATTCAGGCCAAAGGCGAAGAGGTCATCAAGTGGTTAAACGAGACCGGAAGACAAGGCATTGTTCTGGCAGGACGTCCATATCATATCGACCCGGAGATCAACCATGGCATACCTGAACTTATTAACTCGTACGGTGTTGCCGTCCTCAGTGAGGACTCTGTCTCTCACCTTGGAACCGTTGAACGTCCTCTTATTGTACTTGACCAGTGGATGTACCATTCAAGGCTGTACCGTGCGGCCAACTATGTCAAGACTACTGAGAACCTGAACCTTGTTCAGCTCTTCTCCTTCGGATGCGGACTGGATGCCGTAACCACAGACCAGGTAAATGACATATTGAGCGGTTCCGGAAAGATCTACACCGTTCTTAAGATTGACGAGGTTAATAATCTGGGTGCCATCAGGATCCGTTTGAGGTCCCTCCTGGCTGCCCTTAAGGAAAAGGAAGCTCACCCGGTAGAAAGAAAGATTGTAAGCTCAGCATACGAGCGTGTTCATTTCACCAAGGAGATGAAGGAGCAGCGCTATACCATCCTGGCTCCGCAGATGTCACCTATCCATTTCAATCTTATTGCTGCAGCATTTAATGCTGAGGGCTATAATTTTGAGATTCTGGATAATGACAATAAGCACGCCATCGATGCCGGTCTTAAATATGTAAATAATGACGCATGCTATCCATCTCTGATCACAGTCGGTCAGATGATAGATGCTCTGCAGAGCGGCAAGTATGACCTGGACAGAGTCGCACTGATAATGACCCAGACAGGCGGCGGCTGCCGTGCTTCCAACTATATCGGATTTATCCGCCGTGCCCTGAAGAAAGCCGGCATGGAACATATTCCTGTTATTTCCTTAAGTCTGGGAATCGAAAAGAACGAAGGCTTCAAGCTTTCTCTTCCTTTGATCATCAAGGCTCTTCATGCACTGATAATCGGTGACGTATTCATGAAGGTTCTCTATGCAACCAGGCCATATGAGGCGGAACCGGGAAGCGCCAATGCTCTGCATAAAAAATGGGAAAACAAAGTTATAGAAGCCATCGGCAAACCGACCTTTGGCGCCGCCGTGGCAAATAGGATGATCACTGAGATTGTCCATGATTTTGATACGCTCCCAAGAAAGAATGTCATTAAGCCAAGAGTTGGCGTTGTTGGAGAGATTTTGGTCAAATTCATGCCCGTTGCAAACAACTACATCGTAGACCTTCTGGAGGCTGAAGGAGCCGAGGCCGTTGTTCCTGACTTCCTTGATTTCTTCCTGTTTGGTTTCCAGAACTGTTTCTTTAAGGTAGAAAATTATTCTGCAAAGGCTTCCAAGGGATGGTTCGGTTCCCTCGGAATTGCATTCTTTGAAAAGGCACGAAAACATGCCAATAAGACACTGGAAAAGAGCAAACACTTTATCCCTGCCAGCAAGATTGGCGACATAGCAAACCTTGCTAAGAGATATGTTTCCCTTGGCAACCAGTGCGGTGAGGGTTGGTTCCTGACAGGCGAGATGATGGAACTTATCACCACAGGAGTTCCAAACATTGTCTGCGTTCAGCCATTCGGCTGTCTGCCAAACCATGTTATCGGAAAAGGTGTTATCAAATCACTGCGCTCCACTAACCCTGAAGCAAATATCGTAGCCATCGACTACGACCCGGGTGCCAGCGAAGTTAACCAGCTGAACCGTATCAAGCTGATGCTTGCCACAGCCAAGAAAAACCTTGACGCCCAGCCAGCTTCCCGAAAACTTTTCCATCACAATGACTGATAAAGTTGACAACGGGTGACAACGGGGACTTACCCCACTGTCACCCGTTTTCTATTCCCGTGCCCGAAATGTTATTAATCTATCTGCCAGTCAATCGGCTCCAGTCCGTTAGCCTCAAGGAAGGCGTTGCATTTTGAAAAATGTCTGCAGCCGAAGAATCCCCTGTATGCGGATAATGGGCTGGGATGCGGGGCTTCCAATATCAGATGTTTTGGATTATTGAGCATGGCCTTCTTTGCCCTGGCCGGGCTGCCCCAGAGAAGATACACAATCGGTCTGTCCTGCTCATTTAATATACGGATAGCTGCATTGGTGAATTCCTCCCATCCAAAGTTTTTGTGGGAATTGGCCTCATGAGCTCTGACTGTCAGCACACTGTTCAGCATCAGCACACCCTGCTCGGCCCACTTAACCAGGTAGCCATGGTCAGGTATTGTGCAGCCCAGATCATCGTGGAGCTCTTTATATATATTTTCAAGAGAAGGCGGAATATCCACGCCTTTTTTCACAGAAAAGCACAGACCATGTGCCTGGCCTACATTATGGTATGGGTCCTGGCCGATAATAACCACCTTTACCTGTGAGAGAGGAGTCAGATGAAATGCATTAAAAATATCTTCTGACGGTGGAAATACCTGCTCGGTTTTATATGCATTTAAAACTTTTTTATAAAGTTCTCTGTAGTACGGTTTTGCATACTCTGGCTTTAAGGCCTCCTGCCAGTCATTGCTTATTGCTGCCATTTTTACTTTCCATCCTTCTTGCTGGTTACTTTTTTCCATATCGGAAGATCGCCAAGGCGCCTGATGCCCTTTTTCTCCGGCTTTTCGTTTATCTCTTTTTCTTCCTCAGCAGGTCTTTCCACGCCTTCAAGCTCTATCCAGAAGGCAACGCCGTCATCCACATTATAAACGCCGCATTCCTTGTCGAGGCTGTCAGCTATGGCTTTTACAATTGAAAGTCCCAGACCGCTGCCTCCATAAGCCCTGGTTCTGGCTTTGTCCACCTTATAGAACTGGCCCCAGATCTTATCCTGCTCTTCTTCATCAATATGGCTGCCTGCATTATATACGGTAAGTCTGACAGTCTTTTCATCCCTGTACTCGGCATTGATCCTGACAATCCTGCGCTCATCCATGTGGTTCATGGCATTATTGAAAAAGTTCATTAAAGCTTCTTCAACCAGGAATTCGTCTGACCAGACATAAACAGGAACCGTTTTATCAAAGTAAACGTTGACGCCTTTTTCCTCTATGACAATAAACATGTTGTTAAGGAAGCCGTCTATAACCTCTGTCAGATTGAATCTTTCCAGGATAACTTCGTTGCTGCCATTTTCCAACTGATTAAGGGTGGCCAGCTTCTTTATCATGACATTCATCTTCTCTGCTTCATCAATGATAACGTCACAGTAATATTCTCTGTCTTCAGGGCTGTCCGTAATGCCTTCCTTGATTCCCTCAGCATAACCGGAGATCAATGCAATAGGAGTTTTAAGTTCATGGGAAACATCCGACATGTACTTCTTTCTGGCCTCATCCTGCTCTATCCTGTTTTTCAGTTCCTTTTCCAGTTTCAGATTGCTGGTCTTAAGTTCGGCAATTGTTTTTTCAAGCTTATGGGACATCTCATTGATATTGGCACCCAGCATGCCGATCTCATCATTTTTATGACCCTTCTTTTCCTCATACTCGGCGTCAAATTCGCCTCTGTTGGCCTTTTGCGCAAACGTCAGCAGCCTGTTCAGTGAATCTGTATAAGGCTTGATGATAATAAATACCAGAATTGCCGTGAACATAAAAATTATTACACAGACAAAACAGAAGAACCACAATGAAACCCTGACTGAATGGCTGATGCCGGCATAAGATGACCTTGCAATTATAAAATCACCGTTATCCAGGCTCCCCCATATTTCCACATATCCCACTGTGCTTTGCCGGCTGTTATGGGACTGAAGTGTATATGAATCATTTTCCTCTATGATCCGCGCTTCCGAATCTTCCCCCGAGAGGATTATGTCATTAAGACGTTTATAAAGGGTGGCTGAATTTCCATATGCAAAATCTATGGTGCTGGATGGATTCAGGATAAGCATTGAAATATTATTTTCTTCACATATAGCCGAAAGCTTCAGATAACCGTCGTCATCAAGGCCCTGGTAATCTGCTACGCTGCCATAAAGCTCATTTACCTGACTGTATACAGTCTTCAGATTTCTCTGTTTTACGGAAACGTAAAATCTGTTTGAAAATGCAAATGAAATGCACATGCCCACCACTATTGAAAGCAGCAGCACAACTGCTATCGACAATATTGATTTTTTCTTAATTGACTGTTTCATATATATACACAAAAGTCGGCGGAAAAGATTTTCCGCCGATATTATTATTTACCTTATACTTCGAATTTATATCCCATGCCCCAGATTGTCTTGATGTAATCTCCGCAATCACCGATCTTGCTTCTGATTTTTTTTACATGGGTGTCGATTGTTCTGGCATCTCCAAAGTAGTCGTAGTTCCATACACAGTTAAGTATTTTCTCTCTTGAAAGAGCAATGCCCTTATTTTCAACAAAATAGCACAGCAGTTCAAATTCCTTAAAGCTGAGCTCCACCGGCTCTCCCTTAACTGTCACAATATGTGACGTTTTGTTGATCACCAGGTCTCCCGCAGTCAGAACATCTTCCGCTCCGATCTTGTTTGCCCTTCTTAAGATGGCATCAATTCTTGCTACCAGGATCTTAGGACTGAAAGGCTTGGTAATATATTCATCGATTCCCAGCTCATATCCTAAAAGTTCATCGCTTTCATCAGACTTGGCAGTCAGCATAATGACAGGGACCTTTGAAAACTTCCTTATCTCACGGCAAGTCTCCCAACCATCCATCTTTGGCATCATGACATCCAGCAGCACAAGGTCAATCTTGTTGTCCTTATACATGATGTCGAGGGCCTCTTCGCCATTTTCAGCTTCAAGAACTATATACTCCTTCTTTGCAAGGAAATCCTTGACGATTTTTCTCATTCTCGCTTCATCATCAACCACTAAAATCTTCAGTTCGTTCATTGCGCACCTCGCTAAAAATAGATACTGTCATAATAATAATCCATTGTGAAAAATAAGTGAATAGAAATTTTTGAAAAGAGGCGAATTATTGAATTTTATGTGTTCTTGAATTATTATATGAGCATGGCATTTGATGGAAGCGTAGTCGCCGCTTTATGCGATGAATTTAATAAGAAACTAAGTGGTGGGCGCATAGCCAAGATTGTCCAGCCTGAAAAGGATGAGATTCTCCTGACCGTTAAAGGCAGTGCAGGCCAGATGAGGCTCCTTATCAGCGTCAATCCATCCCTTCCCACTGTATATATTACCGACGAAAACAAGGTGGCTCCTCTTCAGGCACCTGCTTTTTGCATGCTCCTTAGAAAGCATATCCAGTCCGGAAAGATTGTAAATATCACTCAGCCGTCCATGGAGCGCATAATAAATATCAGTATTGAGCACTTCAACGAGATGGGAGACCTCTGCACAAAAATCCTGACTGTGGAGCTGATGGGAAAGCACTCCAATATTATCTTCCGTGACGGCACAAAAATCCTGGACAGCATACGCCGCGTATCAGGACTGGTAAGTTCTGTCCGTGAAGTCCTTCCGGGCCGGGAATACTTTATTCCTTTTGAATCAGATAAACTGGACCCATTTGCAACTGACCTGACCCAATTCAGCGAGAAGGTCTGCAAGGGTTCTCTTCCGGTATTTAAATCAATCTATACAAACATTACCGGCTTCAGCCCTCAGCTGGCAGAAGAGGTCTGTTATAACAGTGGCATTGACGGCGGGCGCAGCAGCGAAAGCCTGAGCCTTGAAGAGTCCATTGCTCTTTACCAGAGCTTTGCTAAGACCATCGGGGCCATTTCTTCCGGTTCATTCTCACCTAACATTGTTTATGAAAACGGAGCTCCCGCCGGATTTGCATCTCTTAGTCTGAACATATGCAAAGATCAGGATACAAAAGAATTTGACAGCATCTCAGATCTGCTGAGGACCTACTATTCCTCAAGGCAGAGCCACACTAACATCAAGCAGAAAACCACTGACCTGAGACAGATAGTCCAGACCCTCCTGGGAAAAAACTACAAGAAATACGACCTTCAGCAAAAGCAGATAAAAGATACTGAAAAGAAGGATAAATACAGAGTATACGGAGAGTTGTTGACCGCTTATGGCTACCAGATTGAGCCAAAGTCCACCTCGTATAAATGCGTAGATTTTTACTCTGGCGAAGAGGTTACCATCCCCCTTGACCCTACCCTGTCTGCGGTTGAAAACGGAAAGAAATTCTTTGAAAAATACAACAAACTGAAACGTACCGCTGATTCACTGAACGAGATCATAAATGACACCCGTGCAGAGATTGACCACCTGGAATCCATCTCGGCCTCCCTGAACACTGTAACAAATGAAGCTGACATTGCCGATATCAGGCGGGAAATGCAGGAAGCCGGATACATAAAGACCAAAACCGCAGACAAAAATTCCAAGAACGGCAAGAAAGCCAACGGCCTGTCAAAGGCTGTAAAATCCGAGCCGATGCATTACATCTCATCAGACGGCTTCCACATATATGTAGGCAAAAACAATTACCAGAACGAATACATCACCTTCAAGCTGGCTGACGGCGGCGACTGGTGGTTCCACGCCAAGTCCCTGCCCGGCTCTCATGTAATTGTGAAGACGGAAGGCCGCGAACTCCCGGACCGTACCTTCGAAGAGGCTGCCTCCCTGGCGGCCCACTACTCCAAGGCCGAGGGCGCCGACAAAGTGGAAATCGACTACATTCAGCGAAAGCACGTCAAGAAGGTGCCCGGCGCAGCCCCCGGCTTCGTCATCTACCACACTAACTTCTCCATGACCGCCGGCACGGACATCTCCGGCCTGCATGAGGTGTAAGCTGCATCTGGCCTGGCCGGCAAATAACATATAAAAAGTTGCCTGGAAAACAATCAGCCGAAAGCACTTAGCGAATAGTGCAGACAAATACCCCCTCTCGAGGACTGTTTGAGCCCGGTTTCATCAACGAGCATTTCAAGGAAACCGGGCGAGTTCCGCA
>R11__coassemble_1237_pt1 | contig 14713 bp, 11 predicted proteins | sample R11__metabat2_high_PE_009 | metagenome-assembled genome bin R11
CAAATATCACAGAAGCTTTCAAAAACAAGAAGAGCCGATGCATAGCATCGGCTCCTTAAATCTTATAATTAGTTATATTTACGCTTTCTAGCAGCTTCAGATTTCTTCTTGCGTCTTACGCTTGGCTTCTCATAGTGCTCTCTCTTGCGGATCTCCTGCTGGATACCGGCCTTAGCACAATTTCTCTTGAAACGGCGTAACGCACTATCTAAAGACTCATTTTCTTTAACTATTACGTTAGACATAAGCTGGAACTGACCTCCCTCCGTAGCTTATTCTTGCTTATTCGTATTATTTCGTTTGCAAAACGAACACGGTTATTATATCACACAAAACGGAATCGTCAATTCAATTTTTCTTTTTTTGACCAACTTTCCTTCCTGTACCTTCAGCTGTTTTACTTCTCATTTTCTAAGTTTCTACGCGCTCCAGGCCCCAGCTCAGCCAGTCCCAATATGACACATCTCCATTTGTTTCCGTGATCTTCAGACGGCTTTCTTCTCCAAACTCCCATGTCAGAACATCCATCCCTATATCCGATGCCATCCAGATTGCATGAACTCCTCCGTCGCGAAGGTCATAAATATATATATGCTGGCTCCAGGTGTACTCCTCTCCGTCTCCGAATTTTGGAACAATATTGCCATATTTACCTATTTTCCAGCACAACAGCATCAATTCTGCATAGCCGTCATGGTCGATATCCTCCATCAGGAAATCCTGTACCAGAACGTCATCCGAAGATATCCATACCTCATCTTTCCCCCATACTGCACTGATCTGTTTATTTGTCAGATTTATCTCAAGAGCCAGAACCTTATTTTTACCATCGGTTTTATTTTCAGAGCTGGCTGCTCCTTCATTGCCGGTTCCATAGCCCCCGTCCCAGGCTTCAATTTTTTCTGTCTTTGCTTTCCATTCGATCCACGCCGGAAGAAAGGCTCCCTTATGCCAGGCTGCGGATAGTATAACTGCAGCCACAGTCAATATTATGACGGCAGCTGCAGCAATGCACAATATTTTAAATAGTCTGCTTTTTTTCTTGGATGATATCACTTTTTATCTGATGCTTTAAGCATTCTTACTAATGTCTCACGTCTTCAGAACATAGAAGAAAGCTGCCGGCTTAATTATAGCTGTATCTGTAACTCTGCGTCCATTCCGGCTGTTTTATATCATTATTGCTATTGTAGCTTCCGGAATCTGTCACAGATATTCCCATCATCTGTCTCCATTCAGAATCCGTTAACCTGTCACTTAATGGTTGCTCAAACTGATAAAATGTATAAGTTGATCCTTTGCAGATATGATAACCACCGTCGAAATATACCAATACATAAATAACTGATGGGTTGCCTGTTGCCACTTCAAGGCATGACCCGTTCGGGTCGGTGGCAATATCCGTTACAATTGCCGCTGGATAATTGGTAACGTTAATATTTTCGCCTTCATCCCTTAGTGATTCCTCCCATAGATGTTCAAGATCTCCGCCGTAATACTCAATCAGCTCATATTCCTCGTCGCTTAATGTCTCACCGGCCAGCTCTTTTATGGATATTTCCTTAAAATCATTTGCGAGCTCTGAAAGTGTACTTAAGTTTTCCAGGTCTCTGTCGTCTATCATTCCATAGGACTGCAGGCCTGCAGCCGTCTGAACTGCCATGACTTCAAATCTTGACCATACCTCAACCTCTGGTTCAACATAACCTCTGGTATCCCAGTCAGGAATATCAGAGCCTCCCATCTCAGCCATTACCTGCTTGGCGTACAGAACTGTATCATGCTTCAGTTCTGCATAGCTTCCTGCAAATGTCTCTATGCTCTTCTTCTGCCATTCACTGCTTTGCATGAATGCTGGATAGCCTTCACCTTTCTCTTCCAGAAGCGGTTTAAGCGTATAAAGCCATGCATTGTAAAGACTGCTTGACCATGTGTAGCTGTCTGCATCTGCCACCATTTCAGTTACAGCTTCCAGATTTTCGCCGTAGCCCTCATAATCAAATTCTCCCTGTTCCTCAAGGATTTCCTCTGCCGCGGTGCTGCCAAATGCTGCTGCCACATCCAGCGTATCCGGAAGCATTCTTTTATTACCATCAGAATCAGGCTGAACATTTTCATAGACCAACTGTTGGAATACGGACTCATCAATGCTGAACCTTTGTCCCATGAATCTGAAACCTTTGTTCTCATCTGTTGATTTTGTTTCCTGGTCTCCATCATCAACTGTAGGAATGGAATTTATGGCCGGAGATTCAAGTTCATCAACGTAGCTTCTGTAGCTTTGCCATGAACTGTCATTTCCCTGAAGTTCCGCAAGTCCGAATCCCTGTCCATATGCTGCTTCTCCCGCAGAATACATCTCATAATATGTCAGATCATCGCTTTCTCCTGCAAAGAAAGATGTTATGGAATAGATCGCACTCCAGGCATCGTTTATACTTTCATCATCATTCAGCGTCATGCTTATCAGCAGGGCACATCTGTCAAGCTCCTCATCGCTATGGACAAATCCAACCTGTCCGTACCACATCATGGACCTGAAATACTTTTCAAGTTCACTGTCTCCTTCATAGTAACCCCTAGGTTTAAACTGGGAGTAATCAAGCATGGTTCCGGTCAGTGCAGACTCAGCTATTGTTTCGGCTGCATAAATTTCCGAAAGCTCTGTATTTACAATCTCAGCCACATCTGCATCAATTGTTTCACTTTCATTCAGCAAAGCTGCTCCCACCGTAAAAAATGCCACGTCCTTCAATGCAGCACTTTCCCATTCCGTTCCCATAAGGCTCTCATATTGTTCCAGGCTCTTTGAAAGCATTGCTTCGCTTAGTTCAAGGAGCTTTGAAGACAGGAAATTTCTTTCGGTATTTTTAAGAAGATAGCTGAAGTACATGTGATATGCATGCATCATCGAATCAACAGTGACAAAATTTGCCAGATTACTGTATCTGTTCATCTCATAAATCTGATAGAATTCCTTGTTGCCGCCAGAGGCAACGGCGAATCCGTTTTCAAGCAAAAGTGACTTTATCCCATCAGCCATATATGTATATGCGCCTCCGTTAACGGCCTCGCTGATGTCAGATATTCCTGGCTCGGAATATGTTGCCGAAACCGACACAGCCGAATCCGACACAAAATCTCCAAGAAGCTGCTTTCTTGTCATGGTCGTGATTGATTCAATCTGCTCTTCAATATCCTCCGCAGCTTCACTTATCTGACTTGCGATTTCATCAGCAGCATTACTTTCATCAGTTCCCTCGCCCTTTATATAATCGGCCACCTGGCTGGCAATCTCATTACTGATCTTTTCACCGCAGCCCATAAGTGAGCAGCATAGTGTCAGACAAAGTATCGATACTATTATTCTCGCATGGATTTTTCTGTTTTTCATCTTACCGCCTATCTCCTTTTTTATTAACCGCCTGTGCGGCTGATTCCCTGTATTTACGAGTTAGTCAGCGCCAGGCATTTTTAATGTGTCTTATGTTTTCACCATCGATCAATACAGCGTCAAATCGGCAAAGTGCCTCACGATTGATGTGATTTTCTGCCATGAACCATTGTGCCACCCGGCGTATCTTCATCTGTTTGGCCGGACCGATGGCGTAGCTGGCCCCGCCCTGATTTAAATACGACCGGTATTTTACTTCGACAAACACCAGGTACTCCCCGTCCTGGGCGATGATGTCTATTTCTCCGATTTTTTTCCTGTAATTTTTCATGATTATCTTAAGTCCTTCATTTTCAAGATAATCACAGGCCTGCTGTTCATGCAGGCCGCCAACTTCGCGTGTGTTCATTAAAGTTCCTTTCCCACGCCTTTCAGTCAGTTCCGTCTACCATCGCTAGTATACTCCGCCCCGCCTATCTTTTACAATATACCATTCTTGATTAAGCTACCGACGCTATTTACAGAGGCTTTGCTTACCGGACCAGGCTGTTTTTGATTTAATCTGTTCAGAGAGCGGATATGATTTACAGTTTGATACCATGCTTTTTCTTGTCCAGGAGAAAGATATACAGTTTGATACTCTTGACTTTTTTTCGCCATGCAAGAGATTTTCAGATTGATACCACGCCTCCGCTTCTGTTCGCATAAGTATGTCGGTTTGATACCGCGTTTTTTTCGTCTCATGTAAAAGATAGTCGGATTGATACTGGAGACTCCAGTATCAATCCGACTATCTTTCTCCCAGTATCTCAATTTCGAGGTATCAAACCGTAAATCCTACGTCGCCAGCCTTGGCTTCCGGTATCGAGCCAAAAATCTTTCGCCACCGTTTTATCGGTGCGTTGGTATCAATCTGGATATCTTCTGCGCCGTAACCGCACGCCGATGGGCCATTGGTATCAACCCACAAATCTCCAGCAGCTGCATCTGCAGCGCGTACACATGGCGAAAAGACTTTATTTTAAAAAGGGCATTGCCGGATGGCAATGCCCTTTCGCTGCTCTGGTGTATTCTGTTTCTATGACTCTGGCCTGATGGTGATATCATCTTCTGCAATGGCTGCAGCCTCCCAATCATCATAATTGGTGGCTCTCATATGCATAGCAATCTCAGTGATTTCTTCAATGGAAGCTTCAGAAAGCTGTTCATTAGTCCAGCATATTGATGCATAAGTTGCTGAAGATGCCGGTGCAGCGATGCCAAAGTAAGGATCCAGTTCTTTACCGTTGACTGTAACATCACTGGCTGCAATCCAGAGGTTTGTTGTACTCTTGTTTTCAATGTAAACCTTTGCCGTATATCCCCATACATCATCCTTTTCAAATCCAATGAATGTCATTCTGTATGCATCATTGTCCGCAAGAACCACATCGGTTTTTCCAGTGGTACGGGTGTACAGCTTGGCTGCACCCTGTCCGTATGGATAAATCCGGACAGCCTGCTGAAGTATCTGAGAAGCTGTATCGGAAGATTCGACTACTGACAGTATCAGCTGGATATCCGTAAAGCCGATTCCATATGCTGCATAATCCGACTTATAAAATGTAATTGAAGACTCCTTGGTCTGTCCTCCGGCCACTTCACTTGACCACTTTGGATCAATGTTCAGGCCTTCAACGATGGCGTATTTTGCAGCAACCACGTAAGCAACATCAGACTTATTTTTTATGTCAAGATTAATGGTGAAGCCTGCCGTGTTGTTGGCATCTATGCCGGTGATCTCAATCTGTATCTGATCGGTATTTACCAGATCCTGTCTTGCCACTTCAACTGCTGTATTGGCGCTGTCTACGGTCTCGCCTTCCTCGTTTGTCTCCACCTCGACATTGAGATCATCTGATGACTTTGTAGTATTCGCAGTTCCTTCCTTCTTGCCATTGCAGCCCACACCAATGGCTATGACGGCTATAACCACTACTAATGCAGCAGCCACCACAATCAATACGGCGGTGCTGTCAATTCCTTTTTTCTTTTTACCCCTGCTGCGGCTTGCCGCAGTACTTGCTGTGCTTGTCTTTTTAGCAGCTCTCTTGCTCATTTGTTTCCCCTTTTATCAGTACGATAAAACTTTCGTTCCTACCGGAATGTTATAATATACCCATTTTGCATTTTCTATTGCCAGACGTACGCATCCGTGGGATGCATTTCCTCCAAGCGAAGCATTCAGATCTTCAAATGTGCCTCGTTGGTATAATGTCGAATGGAACAGATATGGTCCATAGAATCCCGAATAATAGTAACATGTATAATCGTAATCCGAGAAATAGTAACCACGGTTATCTGTTATCTCATACTCTCCTTTGACAGTCTCGGCCTCAGGATCGCTTGCATCGCCTGTAGTACATACCCAGTACTTAACCAGTTCCCAATTTCCCTGGGAACCTCGGAATACGCCGACCCGGTTATATGTGCTGTCGATCATCATCATCCACTCAGTCTCACTGCTGTAATCATTGGCTTTTGTTGCCATAATGTACTGAGCTTCTTCAACAACCAGTCCATGAACTACAGGATATTCTCCATCTACTCCGTCCAGCCTTCCTGAGACTCTGCCCATGGTAGATGTATCAACAATTCCGTTCGTCACATACCAGTTTCCACTGTTGCAGCTTATGAATCCATTGGCGTCATCCTTATACATACCGCCGGATATATAATACAGTATTCCTGTTTCAGCTCTGGCGACATCGGTATAATCGAAGTTGACCTCTCCGCATGTGACTTTCCACATCCCGACTTCGTTGCCGGCTACACCGCTGTAGTTAAAATCGACCTTGCCTCCTCTGACATAATAATAATCGCCTTCGTTTTCGATTATCTTGGTCTGTCTGTCGTCAATCCTGCCGTTTTTAACATTCCACCAGCCGGAAGAATTTTTTGCCACGCCTGTGTAATTCAGGTCTACGGTTCCCTCCTCAGCGTAATATTTAAGTCCGTTGTAGCAGGCAACACCGGTATAACTTTCATCAACTCTTCCGTCCTTTACTACAACGATTTTTTCATCTTTCTTTACAGCTCCCGAATACACGGTTGCTTTTCCGTTTTCCACATACCAGTCGGCTTCCTCGCCGTTTATGGTTCCACTGACAACATCTCTGTAATCCAGATTAAGCTTTCCGTTCTCCACGTAATACCAGCCGGCGATTCCCCTTGGAGCCCCGTACACAAATCCATTCATCTGCCCCTGAAGGGTTCCGTCCATGAAATATCCCCATCTGCCGTTTACGTAAGCAAAGCCATTGGCAATCTGTCCGCAGTCCGAACAAACACCGTTAACAAATACATGCTCACCCTCGGTTACAGGAATCTCTCCCGCTTCTATGCCCTGAACATCCGCAGAAATATCCACAGCCGTTCCCACTACAGTGACAACAGCCGCTTCGTCATCGAAATCCGCTGTCTCATATTCAGCTCCGTCTCCTTCCGGCGGCTGAACCTGTACCTCAGAATTTCTACCGTCATCAGTTGTTGTTTCGGATGTATCAGCTGTTTCTTCAGAACTCGAAGTTTCAGGAGACTCCTCTGTCTCTTCCTCTGTTTGTGTCTCCTCCTCTGTCTCAGGCTCAGGTTCAGGCTCAGGTTCTTCTCCCGTATCTTCTCCGCCGCCTTCGTCTTCTCCGTCGTACACGTCCTCTCCGCCGTCTTCACCCTCTATGTCTTCTTCTCCGTCCATCAGTTCAACCATATTCCCGTCAGAATAAATCTCATCTCCAGAAACAGCAAACACAAGTGAAAAACTCATTATGAAAATCAGAAATAATGTCAGTATTTTTTTCATCAAAACGCACTTTTCCTTATCCTATATAAACACGTTGTAATGCTAATTAAATTATGTGTTTTTTTCAAGGAGCCACAGGGAGATTTAACGCTTTCTTAATAAAATTTAACACTCGCTTAATCGAAAATATCGAAGGCCGTTTGGGGAGAATTTTTATTCCTACATATCAGCTTTAAATCCGACGAATTCCACACCTTTGAAACTCTGCTTCGCCAGGGTTCCTGTAAACTTTTTTCCTTTTGAAGATGAAATTGTTATCTTTTCACCTTTCAGCATAAGTTCGCACTCTTCATCCGTAAAACGGTATCCGCCCCACACCCTGCTGAATGAAGTTTCCGCGCCATTCCAGATGCCGGTATATTTTTCTTTTTTAACATATTTGGTATTTGGTTTTGCACCGATTCCGGAGATGTTTCCCTGTTCTTTTGTTCCAAAGGAGTTCAGGGCTTTTACCTGCTCGGTCCATTTTTTTACTGTTTCTTCGAAATCAGTCTTAAACTTTACAGGGTCCTCTGTTCCCCTCTCGATATTTCTCAGCCTCTGTTCCCACCTGGCTGTCAGCTCGGCACCTTTAAGCTCGTCAACCGGCAGGATGTCTATCAGCTCGATGCCCTTGTCGGTAGCTGATATGGACTTTTTATTCCTCACTATGTAACCTCTGTTAAGCAGAGTCTCTATGATCCCCGCTCTTGTGGCTTCGGTTCCTATTCCTCCTACCTGTGGATCCGCCATCAGCTTTTTCAGTTCTTCGTCTTCCAGATCCTTGCCCGCTGTCAGCATTGCTGCCAGCAAAGTCTTATCAGAATATCTCTTTGGCGGCTCTGTTTTCTTTTCCTGCAGTTCATATGTGCCGTCCAGCACATCGCCTACTTCCATAAGCGGCAGAAACTCTTCTTTAGATGCATCACCTACTGCCATCCATCCAGGATCCTTAATGGCCGAGCCTTTAGCCGTGAAGGTCTCGCCCTCTACATCAATCTGTACCTTTGTATTTTCCACAGTTGCAGGTCCATACAGCATCTTTATGACGCTTCTGCAGATCAGATCATATATATTTATTTCCTGCTGTGAGCTTAAATTCTTTGGTATAACTCCTGTAGGAATTATGGCAAAATGGCTTTCCACCTTTTTATTATTAAAATAATGCGGCACATCAAATTTTCTTTCCCTGCCGTTTATCAGATCTGCATATCTGCCCACAGAAGACAGTCTGTCAAGCACATTATTTACTGTACCCTGCATGTCTTCTGTCAGAAACTGACTGTCAGTCCTTGGATATGTAGTATAGCCATTGTCATAAAGCTTCTGGGCAATTTCCAGAGTTTTTGCCAAGGTGTATCCGTACTTGCTGTTGGCATCCATCTGAAGAGCTGAAAGGCTGTACAGAAACGGAGCTGCTTTCTTCTGAGCCTTTTTCTGTATGTCGGTTACCTTTCCCTGATGGCCGTTAACCTTTGCAAAGATTTTCTCCGCCTCTGATTTATCCTTTATTTTTTCCCTGCTGTGTTTCGCTTTAAAGCTTTCTCCGCCCTTAGCCGTAAACAGCCCTTCTATGGCCCAGTAAGGCTCGGATTTAAAGTTGCGGATAGCCTTTTCCCTGTCTACTATCATGGCTAAGGTCGGAGTCTGGACTCTGCCCACACTTATTACGCCCTTTCCGTAGGACTTAAGCGTGATTGCCGCTGTGATATTTGCTCCAACAACCCAGTCAGCTATGCCTCTCATGCGCCCCGCAGTCTCGGTGGCCTGCATCTCGCTTCCGTCTTTCAGGTCCTTGGTAAATCCGTCTATCAGTCCCTCTTTTGTCTGGGACGAAAAGCACGCCCGCTTAACCGGCTTTGTACAACCGGCATTCTGATAAATATAGGCAAATATTACCTCACCTTCCCTGTCGCAGTCAGTAGCATTGATGACCAGGTCGCTCTTATTCATCAGTTTTGCTATCAAACCCGCCTGCCCGTGGATTTTCTTTTCCCAGGATTTATCCGGGGCAGACTTCAGCTTGATCTCATATTTCTCCGGAATAAAAGGCAGCGGCATGCGGCTCCAGTATTTGTACTCACTGTTATAATCCGCAGCCTGTTTCAGTTCGCAAAGATGTCCGTAAGCCCATGTGACATAGCATTCCTGTCCCTGCCAGTTAATTTTCAGATATCCGTCCCTGTTCTGTTGTGACTTGACGGCCTTTTCATTTGCCTTCAGTGCGGCAAACTCCACGCGTTTGCCGTCGTTCATTGTGATGTGGTCGAGAGCTGCAGCTATCTTATTTCCTACATCCGGTTTTTCCGCAACAATAGTTATCATTTTCCATCCTTCTCGTGACCTTAAACAGTCCTCAATCTTTCATCTCAGAATTAACATTATAACAGTTTTATGTTATCATTTCAGCCATGAAAACTATCACAATTATTTTATTGATCATAATCGTCATAATGAATATCATTTCCTTTGCCCTGATGGGCATAGACAAAGGAAAAGCCAGGCGGGGTGCCTGGCGCATATCCGAAAAAACTTTATTTATCTGTACCGCCCTGCTCGGAGGGCTGGGTGGAGTGGCCGGCATGTTTATCTTTCATCACAAGACCAAACACTGGTACTTCCGGGTCTTCTTTCCCATCTTTCTTGTACTGCAGGCCGCCATCATCATCTACTGTATCTTCCACTTCCGCCTTCTGGGTTGACTGAACTATCTGCCCAGGCTTGATATAAACACAGAATGATTTTGTTTTAATCTGGATTCCGGACTCCGGATTTCCTAAGACTGACAGGGCATTTCCTTGGGCCGGCGAGTTCGGAAAGATTTTCGAAAAAATCTTTCCTCATTTCGCCTGGACGTTTGCACGGACTTGTGGTCCCAAACGCCCACCCTTCGTAAAATGCCCTGTCCGCCTAACGAAATCCAAGTCGTCCTCCAAACAGATTAAACCAAAACCATTCTGATGCTGTATATCAAGCCTGTGTCAGATGGAACAAGATCAGAAAGGTTTGGCTGAAAAACATTCGGAGTATGCCTTGGATTTAATTAGCCTGCCCGTCATTTGAAGAAGAGTAAGGATGGGGGACCTCAAGTCCGTGACCATCCTTAGGAGTACTGAGAAAAGATTTCATCAGGAAATCTTTTCGAATGCTCCGGCTCGATAAAAATGACGGGCGGGCTTAGTAAATCCCGGCATACGGAGCTGTTTTTCAGCCAAAGCTTTCTGTCTAAGTTCCATAGGCACAGGCTGAAATGCCCAAACAGCGTGATTATTGCTCGTTGATAAAGTGGTCCTGGAGTTCCTCCACACGCTGTGCGCTGTACAGGCTGCTGTTGCCTGAAAGTATGAAACTCAAAGCGCAGGCCAAAGCAAAGTATATAAGTCCACCGGCGCCAAAAAGCTCCACAGCCAGGATTATGCTGGCCAGCACGCTGTTAGTTGCCGCACAGAAAACACATACAAGGCCGACGGCAGCGGCAAATCCCGGGTCCAGCCCCAGCACCTGCCCCATAAAACATCCGAACGTGGCCCCCACGAAAAAGCTCGGCAGTACCTCACCGCCTTTAAAGCCCATGCCAAGGGTAATTGCAGTCAAAACTATCTTAAGGATCCAGTCCCACCAGTTCACCTGGCCCTGTTCTACCACCTCGGTGATTATGTTCATTCCTGTTCCGTTATATCGCTGGCTTCCATAAAGGAGGGTAAAGCCGATGATCACGCATCCGCCTATTGCCACTCTCAGCCACGGATTTGGCATCCACTTGGAAAACAGGCTTCCAGCTCCATGTATCGTTTTATAGAATATTACCGCAACTATTGTTGCCGCAACTGCCAGTGCCGTTACTTTGATAATAATGATCCAGTCAAATCCGGGAGCTGTAATGCTGAAATTTTCCGCCTTCACTCCCAGCAGACGTGCCACCCCATATCCCACCAATGCAGAAATTGTACATGGAATAAAAGCTTCAAATATGGATACGCCAATCTGGATTATTGTGATTACAAACACAGCAGCTGTTACAGGTGTTCCGAAAATTGCTGAAAAATATCCTGCCATGCCGCTTAGGACGGCAATACTCATTTCATTATTTTTCAGCTTAAAGCCTCTGACCACAAAGCTACCGACGCTGCCGCCCATATGTAGGGCCGCTCCCTCTCTTCCGGCACTTCCACCCACGAGGTGAGTTATGGCCGTTCCCAGGAATATCGATGGAAACAGCTTTATCGATACGTTAGAACGTGAGTGAACAGCGGTAATTATGGTATTGGTGTCCTGTCCCTGTACCTTAAGCAGCTTATATATCCCCACTATGGCCAGACCTCCAACCGGTGCGAAAAACAGCATCCATTGGTGTGCCTCTCTGAAATCCAGCACAAAGTTAACCACGATGTCAAATGCTGCTCCAAGCAGGCCGCACAAGCCCCCTATCAGAGCACCTATGATTATCCATTTAATGACCTGTTTAACATTAAAGCCTGTTTTTTTTAGCTCTGTTTTATATTTTTTTATTTCGTCTTTCAAACGTTCAGCCTTTTGGGCGCACTTCTTTTCCACGTCTTTAAACACCTTCTTTCTTTTCATTCAGCAGACCTTTTCCGGCCACTTCGCGTTCAACCTGCGGGTACTACTATATCACTTTGCCTGCATACTTAGAATTTTTTCTTGCATGAATTCAACAAATTTTTTTACAGCCGGTGTCGCGCGTTTAAATGACATTACCGCAATTCCCATTTCAATTGAGCTTGGCGGGTCAAGAGGCATCACGCGGACATTCTTTTCATTTCCGGGGATTGACATCCCGTTTACGATGCTTACTCCAAGACCCTTTGCGACCATCTCAAGGATTATTGCGCTGTCAAACGTCGAAAGATACACATCCGGAGTAACCTTAGCTTTGCTCAGGACCTCCAAAACGTCAAAATCCCATCCGTGTTCAGGCATGAGGAAACGCTCTCCCTCAAACTTTTCTACAGGGAATTTTTTCTTTTCTGCCATGGGGTGTCCTTCAGGAAGCACCGCCATCATCGGGTCTTCAGCCAATGGTATCCAGTCGTGGGACTCGGACATTGCTGAGTCGTTGAAAACAGCGATATGTGCCTTGCCTGATTTCAGACGTTCAATTATGTCGACCTGCGTTCCCTCATAAAGGTTGATCCTGACCTGGGGATATAACTTTTGGAATCCACTGACAATTTCCGGCATCCAGGCTCTGACTATGCTGTGATAAGCGGCAATATTTATTGTGCCGTATATGGTACCTCTTATGTCACCCGCAATCTGATATATCTGATTTTCTTTCAGCATCAGTTCACGGACCGGCTGTATCAGCTGCTCTCCTTCAATTGTCAGCATAACTCCTTTTTTGCCCCTGTGAAGCAGTGTTACACCCAGTTCTTTCTCAAGAGCCTGTATCAACTGACTTACAGCGGATGAAGTATAGCCCATTATGTCCGCCGCATTCTTTATGCTTCCGGTTTCAGCCGCCGTCAGAAATGCTCTGTATCTCGCTGTATCCATTTCTCCTCCTGATTAAGCTTTCCTTAACTCATCATTAAGTAATTTTAGTTTTACTGTTATTCACAGTGATTATAAAATGTGCACAGAAATTATACAATATGTCTTTTTTGTACTATACCTGATACCCCCTTATCCGGTGCAGTACATTAGAATAGATAAGCGGTTCTTTGCCTTTCGGGACATTGAACCGCTTATTTTTATTCCATATCACCAATTTTAGGGCATGCGCCTTCAAAAACTCCAAAAAAGCAGTTGCTTATTGTGACTTAGATGCATTAAACTATTTATTTGTGCAGGCTGATCAAACGGTCTTGTCACCTGACTAAATAATGAGCGCTTATAAAGGGTAAAAAAATGAGCAATTTAAAAAATGAAATAGAAAAGCGTCGAACCTTCGCCATCATATCCCATCCTGATGCAGGTAAGACCACATTAACCGAAAAATTTCTTCTTTACGGCGGAGCCATCAATCTGGCCGGTTCTGTAAAGGGAAAAGCTACCGCCCGCCATGCTGTGTCTGACTGGATGGAGATTGAAAAGCAAAGGGGTATTTCTGTAACATCTTCCGTACTTCAGTTTAACTATGACGGATACTGCATCAATATTCTGGATACTCCCGGCCATCAGGACTTCTCAGAGGACACTTACCGTACACTTATGGCTGCGGATTCAGCAGTAATGGTAATTGACGCCAGCAAGGGAGTTGAGGCCCAGACAAGAAAGCTTTTTAAAGTATGTGTCATGAGACATATCCCAATCTTTACATTCATAAACAAGATGGACAGGGAAGCCAAAGATACGTTTGAACTGCTCGATGACATTGAGTCAGAGCTTGGCATTGCAACATACCCTATCAACTGGCCTATCGGCTCGGGAAAAGAATTTAAGGGAGTTTATGACAGACAGACCCGTAAGGTACTGACCTTTGCCAATACTTTAAGCGGTACAAAGGAAGGCACGTCCAAGGAAATCGACGTGGATGACCCTGCCCTGCTGGACGAACTGGGACCTTATCAATATCCGACATTGATGGATGAGCTTGAGCTGATGGACGGAGCCGGAGCCGAGTTTGACATAAATCTGGTCACAAAAGGAGAATTATCTCCTGTATTCTTTGGTTCCGCTCTTACCAATTTCGGTGTGGAGACATTCCTGCAGCACTTCCTTCAGATGACTTATGTTCCAAGGGGCCGCATGTCCGATGCCGGCGAGATTGACCCATTCAGGGAGGATTTCTCCGCATTCATCTTTAAGATTCAGGCCAACATGAACAAAAATCACCGTGACCGTATTGCTTTTGCCCGCATATGTTCAGGCAAATACACTTCCGGCATGGAAGTTAAACACGTGCAGGGTGGAAAAACACTGAAGCTGACCCAGAGTACTCAGATGATGGCTGATGAGAGAAAAATGGTCGAAGAAGCATATGCCGGAGACATCATTGGTCTGTTTGATCCGGGTATTTACTCCATCGGTGATACGCTGACTACTGCCAAGGAGACATTTAAATTTGAGGGCATACCTACATTCGCACCTGAGCACTTTGCAAGATGCCGCTGCGTCGATTCCATGAAACGTAAGCAGTTTGTAAAGGGAGTTACCCAGATTGCACAGGAAGGTGCCATCCAGATTTTTCAGGATCTGGGAAGCGGCATGGAAGAAATTATCGTGGGAGTTGTCGGCGTGCTGCAGTTTGACGTCATGAAATTCCGCATGCAAAGCGAATACAATGTTGAGGTCCGCCTTGAAACTCTTCCTTATGAATACATCAGATGGATTGCCAACCCGGATGAGATTGATGTTCCTTCAATCAACGGAACCAGCGACATGAAAAAGGTCGTGGACATGAAAGGTAATCCGCTTCTGCTTTGGGCTAATGAGTGGAGTATCCGCATGACCCAGGAGCGTAACCCTGACCTGAAGCTGGAAGAATTCAGCCGAAATTAAAAATTAAGAGGACGGGGTTGGTGGACCTGAGGGACGGG
>R11__coassemble_1247_pt1 | contig 14677 bp, 15 predicted proteins | sample R11__metabat2_high_PE_009 | metagenome-assembled genome bin R11
TCCGGTGCTCAAGGGCAGACACTTTTTTATCAGTCCGATGGTAAGGTGCAGGGGGGGGCATCATCAGGACCTTTTGAAGGCCAAATTTTTCTGCCGCATGCAAAGCAAGCCGGACATGGCCCAAATGTATTGGATCAAATGTTCCGCCGAATATACCGATTTTTCTTCCTGTTTCATGCATATGGTTAACCTAATGGATTAATTCTGATATTTCATTTCCTGTTGCCGAGGCACCCGGAACCTTCGAACGTCTATGCACACTCAAAGTACACAAAACTACAATCACCGGAGGCACCATAGGGGTGCACTCCGGGATTGTATGCGGTCGCCGAATGTGGATGCATGCATCCTCGCTCGGCTCGTCGCGTAATCAAAAAGCCACACCACCGGTAGGACCCGGCGACACGGCTTTATTCTTGCAGCTTATCTGACATCCGGAAGAGCCGGATTGTGCTTTTTGACATTATACTTGTAAAGCGTTATCTTCTTGCCCATAACCTGTACAACCTGGCTTCTTGTACGGTCAGCCACAGCCTGCGCAAGCTCCTTAGGATCATCGAAGCAGTTCTTTAACACACCGACCTTTATCAGTTCTCTGGCCTCCAGTGCCTCGCCGATTGCCTGGGTAACCTCAGGTGTCAGGCTGTCTTTACCTATGTTGATTATTGGCTCAAGATGATGCGCTGCGCTTCTGAGCGCTGCTCTTTCCTTGCTCGTCATTTCTGTTCCTCTCAAAATCTATTACTTATAATATTCAAATTCGTGACCGTAAACTCTGACAGTATCGCCTTCCTCTACTCCCATTTTGGCAAGTTCGTCCAGAATACCCTGCTCCTGCATGAATTTCTGGAAGAATGCAAAACCTTTTTCCGACTCGAGGTTCGTATATCCAAGCATCCTTTCGATCCTTGGCCCGGTAATCGAATACGCACCGTCTTCCGTTATCTCAATGTCGTAAGGTTCCTCCTTGTCAGCGTAAACCTCATCCAGATTGAATTCGCTTTCAAATGTAGCAGACTCATCGCCGCACTCTTTAAGAATGTCATTAACTTTATAAAGAAGCGGCTTTATGCCTTCCTTCGTTGCGGCTGATATTGGAAATACCAGGACATCCTCTGTCTCAAATTCATCCTTTATCCGCTTTATTACAGCTTCCTTTTCTTCCTCCGGGTATATCAGATCCATCTTATTTGCCGCGATGACCTGACGTTTTCCTGCCAGGGAAATATTATAGCTTTCAAGTTCTTTATTAATGGCTTTTATGTCCTCGACCGGATCTCTGCCCTCTATTCCTGAAGCATCAACCAGGTGGATGAGAACACGGCATCTTTCTATATGCCTCAGGAACTCATGTCCCAGGCCCACGCCTTCGCTGGCGCCCTCTATCAGTCCCGGAATGTCTGCCAGTACAAAGCCTTCGCCGCCATCCAGATCCACTACTCCCAGATTCGGACTTAATGTAGTGAAATGGTAATTGGCAATCTTAGGCTTTGCATTTGATACCATTGAAAGGAAAGTCGACTTTCCTACATTAGGAAAACCTACCAGTCCAACGTCCGCAATTACCTTCAGTTCAAGGATAACCTCAATCTCCAGTGCCTTGCCTCCGGCCTGCGCATAACGGGGAGCCTGCATGGTTGGTGTGGCATAATGCTGGTTGCCCTTGCCGCCGCGGCCGCCCTTCAAAAGGACAAATTCCTCGCCGGGCTCTGACATGTCATGAATTACCTTTTCCGATAATGCTTCCTTGATCAAAGTACCAACCGGCACTTTAAGGATCAGATCCTCACCCTGCTTGCCGTGGCTGTTTCTCTTTGACCCTTCCTCGCCGTCTTCAGCTTTAAACTTGCGTTTAAACCTGTAATCAGCCAGGGTATTTATGCTTGGATCTGCAATGAAAATAACGCTGCCGCCTTTTCCGCCATCGCCGCCGTCCGGACCGCCGTCAGGAACATATTTTTCTCTTCTGAAGCTGATATGTCCGTCTCCGCCTTTTCCTGAGATCAGGACTATCCTTGCTCTGTCTGCGAACATGTTGTTCTCCTTAAAAAGTATGAGCTTCAAATCCCTGAAGATCTGAAGCTCATGTTTGTACTTAACTTATTGATTAGTCTTCTACAGGAAGAACAGATACCTGCTTCTTGTCTCTTCCTAATCTGTGGAAATGTACCTTTCCTTCAACCAGTGCGAACAGTGTATCGTCTTTTCCACGACCAACGTTCATACCAGGATGGATATGTGTGCCTCTCTGTCTGTAAAGGATGTTTCCAGCCTTAACGAACTGACCATCTGCTCTCTTAGCACCAAGTCTCTGTGACTCGGAATCTCTACCGTTCTTTGTAGAACCCACACCTTTCTTATGTGCCATTGTCTAAACCTCCTTTACCTTGTATTACTCTTCTGTAGCAGTAAGCTCTTTGCCACCAACAGTGATCTTGTTGATAACAACTTCTGTGTACATCTGTCTGTGACCGTTCTTCTTGTGGTAGCCTGTCTTTGGCTTATACTTGTAAACGATAACTTTTCTTTCCTTGTCCTGAGCTGCAACTTCAGCCTCAACTGTAGCTCCCTCAACACATGGGTTTCCGATAGTTACGTCATCAGCGCTTACCATAAGAACCTGATCAAATGTTACTGTAGAACCAACTTCTACGTCGAGTTTCTCAACTCTTACCTTGTCGCCGAGTGAAACCTTATACTGTTTTCCACCGGTAGCAATAATTGCGTACATAATGTACCTCCCAAAAATATACTCGCCAATTACGGTGACGCCTAACGTACTTAAAAAACCTCATTGAGCGGCTAACTGTTAGATGATAACTCATAAGTTATCAAAAAGTCAACAGTATTTAACTAAAATATCGGATAAATATGTTCGTTGAAGAATGTATATGTAAATCCGATGTGTGCCAGGTCTGAAATTATGCCAAAGCTTACCAGCAGACCATAAAGCAGCCATATAAGGATCAGCACAAGCAGGATGTTGATAATTATAATGATGACTGTGGCAGCCTTGCTTTTCGGAGCATCGTCCTCATCGTAGTCCTCATCATCGTAATACTCATCGTCCTCATCCTCGAATTCTTCGTCCATCTCGATCTCTTCATCGTCATCTCCGAGGGCTTCCTTGATTGAAAATACCTGAGTATTAGAAACATCAACGGCCCCTGCAGCCATTACCTTTCCTGCAGGCTCAGAAATCTTGATCTCATCATCATCCTCTTCTTCGCCTTCGAACTCATCCTCGTCTTCGAACTCGTCTTCCTCTTCGTCCATGACTTCATTGAATTCTTCAGGAGTATCCACGACCCCGTCGCCTACAACGCCGGCTGTTTCGATATCAGAATCCGTCTCAGGAACTTCACTGCCTTCAGGTTCTGCAGCCTCAGCCTCGCTCTCCTTCACATCATTCTGCTTATCAAAAGGAGAATCGATATTTTCAGTAGACGGCATTGCGATAGCGCATGCCTCATCATATGCCAGCTTAAGTGCTGTCAATCTGATGTTAGTAGGTTCCTCACCTTTCTGAATGTTTGTGAACAGGTTTACAAACGTTCTCTTAGTGGCATTCATGGCACTGTCATGATCACCGGTAATGGATTTTGCAAAATTATATACATCCTTTGCGTTGTCCTTGTATACTTCTTTGATAACTTCCTTGTCACCGGCTCTTATGGCAGCGATAATTTCATTGATTTCCATATTCAATCTCCTTACAGGTAGATAACTTTCAACTTGTCTATTCTATCAAATATACATAATTTCGTAAAGTGGGCGTCTTACTTTTTTCCTTGTAATTTCAACTATTCCAAGTGCAGTCATGTCCACAACCTTAGCCTTCATCGGGTCATCTTTAAGGTATTCCTTAAGATTTGCCATAAGCATGTCATTATCAGTTTTCTCTTTCATGCTTATAAAGTCCACCAGTATCATTCCGGACAGATTTCTCAGCTGTATCTGTCTTGCCACCTCCCTTGCAGCCTCAAGATTTATTTTTAAAAAGTCTGTCCCGGAGTGCTTCCCGCTGATGGATTTCCCGGAATTGACATCTATGACCATCATCGCCTCTGTAGGCTCGATTATCAAAAATCCTCCGGACCTGAGATTTATTTTTTTTGACATGGCGTCACTTACAATCTTTTCCAGTGCAATAACCGATCTGAACGGTGCCCTGGTATCATTGTACATTCGGATTTTTTTCAGATCTTCCGGGTAATACTTTTCCAGATATTTTTTTATTTTAACGAAAGCGTCGCCATCATCCGTAACCACCTCGGTGCACTCACTTTCGTCAGCTTCCAGCATATCCTTTATAAACACGTCCGGAGCTTCAAAAAGCAGTCCCTTCTTCCCGGCTCTTCCCTGGGCCAGGATATCTTCCCAGATAGATTTAAGCACATCCGCATCGGCGGTGATTTTCTCTACCCCCACTTTGGCGGCCCTTGTCCTTATTATAAATCCAAACCCCCGAGTACCGGCACCTTTGCTGTCCGTTTCCTTTGCATCCGGATCATTTTGATCTTTCTCCAATTTTTCTTTAATAACCCGGGCCAGTTCTTCTTTTTTATCCTGTATCTTAGCCGATATTTTTACGTCATTAAGACCACTTACCAGAACCGCATATTTCCCCGGGATGCTTATTTCGGCAGAAAGTCCTGCTTCTTTCATTTTCTGTGGGTCCGTCTCTGCCTGAACCAGGATTATGTCCCCCTGCCTTAACTTGCCGGGATTTCTCATTTCATTCAGGAATATGGGGTTCTTTTTCCCGTCCAGTCGAAGAAATCCCATCTTTCCGCCCTCTATTTCAACAAACGCGCCGTTTATCCCGTCAACCACATTACAGACATTGCCTGCATAAATATTTCCTATCAGGCTTTTTTCACTGTCCTTCTGGGCATTTATCCTCAGGGCTTTACCTGCCCTGTTCATCATTATGGACAATGTAACGTCATTATATTTTGTAACTATCAGCTTTCCGCCTGCCATTACTTCTCCGTCTGATAATCCTCGAGAGGCACCATTTCCTCTGCCATCAGTTCCTGTCTTTCTATCTGGATGTTGTTTCTGTCAAAATCGAGACCTGAGAGCCTGTAAATTTCCTGCATCAGAAGATCCGGCTTCAGATTATTTTCACTTCCGCTTCTGACCGTAAATTTAAACTCCCGGCCTTCCCCGGACAGTTCAAGCACCCACGGCTTAATGTCCACTTCTGCCTCGCCGGACTTGGTCTTTTTAATGGTAACTACGCTCTCTGCAGCCGCAAATGGACCTACTTCAGGTATGGCCCCCTCCATGACTTCCACACGGTAAGATGCATACCTTACGGCTGCCATTCCCTTGTCGGCGCCTTCCTGTATCACCCGGACGCTTTTTACATCAAAGCCTTCTCCCATTTCCCGGTTAAGCCCTTCCCTTATTGCTTCCACATCCTGTCCATCGGCCACTTCCGCGTCCAGGTAGTCGCCAACGCTGGTCACTCCCACTCCCAGCGGCTGGGCAAAATTCATTTTCTGGTGAGGGCTGTAGCCTACAGAGTAAACCATCTGCACTCCGGCTCTGATAAATCCCCTCTGAAATGACCTCATTATATCCAGATGTCCCAGGAATTTTACTCTTGGTTTTCTTGAAAATTTAATTCTTATCTTCATTTATGTTCCTCTTAACCGCAGCCGCCTGGCTCTGCAGCCTGCTGCCCGGAAATTTTTAATAGCAATGCCCTGTCGGCGTGGTGAATTTGCTTCTGTCTGCATGGCAGATTCCGCTTCCGTAAACTGCCGCGCCGCAGCCTGCACACTTATCACGGCAGTTTGGCGTAACCTGTTCGGCCATGGCATTCTTCCACTCCCGCTTCATAAAGCTCTGGGTAACTCCGGCATCGATAAACTCCCAAGGAAGAAGCTCATCCAGCCCTCTTCCCCTGTATACATAAAAATTCAGATCCACTCCTGCATCCTCGCAGGCCTTCAGCCATCTTTCGTAGCTGAAGGTTTCCGTCCATGCGTCAAATATACCGCCGTCGTTATAAACATTTTCGATCACTTTGCAAAGCTTCCTGTCTCCTCTTGCCAGGAGCCCCTCGATGACCGATGTCTTTGCATCATGCCACATATATCTGATGGCACGCTGGTTCAGCTTGCTCTTTATGGCATCATTAAGGGTATGGGCCTTTTCAAGGTATACTTCCGGCTCGTACATCTCAGCATATTGGAAGGGCGTAAACGGCTTAGGAATAAAGAAGGACGTGCTGACCGTTATCTGAACCTTTCCGTTTCGTTTCTCCTTTGGAACCGTATCATAGAATGTTTCTGCTATCAGCTCTGCCAGGTCGGCAATACCTTCTATGTCTTCTTTTGTCTCGGTTGGAAGTCCCAGCATGAAATAAAGCTTTACCTTCTGCCAGCCTCCCTCAAATGCCAGAGTGGCACCTCCAATGATGTCCTCTTCGGTCAGGCCCTTATTTATGACATTTCTCATTCTCTGTGTTCCGGCCTCCGGGGCAAATGTCAGGGAGCTTTTCTTAACGTCCTGAATCTTACTCATTACGTCCAGTGAGAACTGGTCTATCCTCAGGGACGGAAGCGAAATATTTACCTTCCTCTCTCCCATTTCTTTTACCAGGAAATCTAGATATTCTCCCAGGAACGGATAATCGCTGGAGCTAAGGGAAGAAAGTGAGATCTCATCATACCCCGTATAGTCGATCAGATACTTTGAATACTTTTCAAGTGTCTCCAAAGACTTGATCCTGAATGGCCTGTATATCATTCCCGCCTGGCAGAATCTGCAGCCTCTGATGCAGCCCCTTTGTATCTCAAGGACAGCTCTGTCCTGGGTCACCTGAACATATGGAACCACAGGCTTTTCAGGATACGGAGCCTCATTCATGTCGCATGCCACCTGCTTTTTAATCTTTTCAGGCGCAATGCCGGCATATTCAGGCTTTGGTCCAAAGGATGCCAATGTGCCGTCCTCATTGTATGAAACCTCGTAAAACTGAGGCACATACATTCCCTCTATCCGGGCTGCCTTTTTAAGGAAATCAAGTCTTGAGCCGCCTGCTGCTCTGTTGGCCTTGTAGGCTTCCATCAGATCAAAATAAACTGTCTCGCCTTCACCGATATAGAAAATATCGAAGAAATCCGCAATAGGCTCCGGATTAAATACACATGGCCCTCCGCCGATTACGATAGGCACATCCTCGCCTCTGTCCTCGCTATGCAATGGTATCTGTGAAAGGTCCAGTATCTGAAGCACGTTGGTAAACGCCATCTCATACTGCAGTGTGATACCCAGGAAGTCGAAATTCCGTATCGGGTCCTGGGATTCCAATGCATAGAGCGGAATATTTTCTTCCTTCATGATCTTATGAAGGTCCGGCCATGGGCTGTAAACCCGCTCGCACCAGATATCGTCATGATCGTTAAACATTGAGTAAAGGATCTGAATACCCAGATGGGACATTCCTATCTCATAAACATCCGGAAAACACATGGCAAAACGGATGTCCACCTTATTCTTATCTTTTATTACGCTGTTTACCTCACCGCCTGTATATCTGGCAGGTTTTTCCACCTGCATCAGTATGCGGTCAGGCAATGCCTGCTTATATTCCATTTTCAACTCCTGAATTTCCTTATTTTTCCAGGTTAACCCTGATTTTTATCAAAGCCTTCTGTATTTCTCTCATTAAGGTCCATCTGAATGCCGTCCAGATAATGTACCTGTATGCCGGATTTAGGACCTATGAAGTACATTGGATCCAGCTCCTCTATCTTAAAGTGCTTCAGCCCGCCGTTTACAGCCCTGGTGTAGAACTTATCCAGCTCTTTAAATCTCATGTAATAAAACTGATTCCGCTTCGAGTAGTAGATCAGGAGAAAAGCAATTCCGCCCTGCTCCTCGAAGTCCTTCATGAACTTATACTGGTGTTCATGGACATTTGCCACGGGGAACTGATCCTTGGCGCACTCCTTTGCATCGAAGCACACAGCATATGTCTGGACAACTCCGATGTAGTCTACCGTGCTTCGCTGTTCAAAGTAGGCAAGGGTGATGTGTCTGTTATCATCTATATCTATTGGGGTTATGGGCGTAGGTATCTTCTGCACCAGTGCCAGCTTCAGATCTCTGTACTTTTCGTTTGTTACATTTATGATCTCCTCAAGCTGGGAGCCTCTTAAACCTCTCGAGCCCCAGGTTGCCATAAGCCCTCTCCTTCCAGAATCTTTCTAAACAGCGCAGGAACCGGAGCCTCTATCACCTTTCCGTTAAGGTATTCCAGTATCCCCTGAGCCTCTGTAAACTCTATCTTTGCCGCATGAAGCAGCTGATATTTCAGATTGTATTTTTCTCTAAATGCGGCATTTACATCTGCGTCACCATATTTACTGTCCCCGGCTATAGGGTGTCCGATCGATGCCAGATGCGCCCTTATCTGGTGGGATTTTCCTGTGATCAGATCCACTTCCAAAAGCGTAAAGCCGCTTTCTGATACATTCAGCGGTGCATACTCAGTTACGATATGGTCGGCGCTTTCTGTTTTCTCTGAGCTTACGCTGACAGTATTTGTTTTTTCATCCTTTACCAGATATGCATCTATTCTTTTTGCCTCCCTGATCTCCCCTTTTACCAGTGTCAGGTACTTTTTCGAGATATCTCTGCCGGCAATGGCTCTGTTCAGTTCCCTGGTGGCAGAAAGATTTTTTCCCGCCAGTATCAGGCCGCTGGTGTTCCTGTCCAGACGGTTTGATATGCCCGGAGTGAAAAGCTCATCTGAAGGCACGTGTTCCAGAATAAAATCGTTTACCGATACATCTTCCGGCTTTGCCTTTTGGGACAGCAGCCCTGCAGGCTTATTTACCGCCACGATGTTGTCATCTTCAAATACCACATTATTTTTAAGGCTGATGGATCTGCCGGAATTTTTCAGTCTTGAAAGTGCAGCTTTCCTGCTGCCTTCAAGGGATGTGCCTCCGGGCTCTTTAGCACCTGACGCTGCCCTTCTTGCCGCATCGCTTCGCTTTCCCTCCAAGACGCTGAGACCTGACTTGAATTTAGCGACTGTCTCGTCAGAAAGATACATCTTAACGCTGTCTCCTGCCTGCACTATCTCGCTGCCGGAAGCCTTTTTGTCATTCAGCGTTATGTTTTTCTTTCGCAGCATCTTATAGACAAAGCCTGATGAGGCCTTGTCCAGGTACTTAAAGACTATCTTATCCAGCCGTCCGCCGGCATTTTTTTCATTGATTATTAATTCTTTCATTCTCCCCGGAGTTCTTTTATCCTTTTCGCCAGCTTTTCTCTTAATTCTTCCTCTGTGCCTGAGTTATCTATAATAAAATCTGCTTCTTCGGCATATTCCTCCTCGCTCATCTGCGAAGCCATGATGGACTCTGCCTTTTCCTCAGTGTAACCACGATATTTTACAAGTCTTTCAATCCGCTTATCCTTGTCAGCTCTGACAACCCAAAGTTCATCGATGAAATTGGTATATCCGGCCTCTATGAGAAGTGCGGCCTCTATGACTATCAACGCATCTATATCCTCATGGTATATGCCGGATATTTCGCACATTATCTCTGTCTTTACTACCGGGTGTACTATGTAGTTCAGGTCTTCAAGCCTGTCAGGGTCTGCAAAAACTATGCTCGCCAGCTTTGCCCTGTCTATAGGGTGATCAGGCTGACTCATGTCAAGAATTTCCTCTCCAAATTCGTCTATTATGCTCTGATAGCACCTTCCGCCCGGTGCCTGCAGGAATTTGCTGACCTCATCTGCAATAATGATCCTTGCGCCATACTCTTCTTCCAATATTTCCAGGACTCTGGTCTTTCCTGTACCTATCCCGCCTGTTATTCCTATTATCATTTATTTTGCCTCTGTCTATCTTTGTCGGATTTATTTACTTTTCCGGACATTTTTAATAATGCTGTTGCTTAGTGCGGCCATGCCTCTTAATTGTTAGTGTGCCTCGAACCAGTCGGCTCCCTCCTGCACATCTACCTCCAGCGGTACGCGAAGATCCGCTGCATTTTTCATTTCGTTATAAAGGATTTCACGCACCCTTTCCACCTCGTCCAGCGGTGTCTCCACCAGCAGCTCGTCATGGATCTGTAGGACTACCCTTGCCTTAAGCCCTGCCTGACGGATAGCCTTGTCCACATTTATCATGGCAATCTTCATGATGTCTGCAGCTGTACCCTGAAGAGGTGAATTCATGGCCACTCTCTCGCCAAAAGACCTTTGCATGAAGTTGGTAGAGGCCAGCTCCGGTATTGGTCTTCTGCGGCCAAAAAGCGTGGTTACATAACCGTCCAGCTTGGCCTGTCTGACAGTTCTGTCCAGATATTCCTTTACCATCGGGTATGTCTCAAAATACTGCTTGATGTACTCATTTGCCTGTTTGGGCGTAATGCTCAGGCCCTGCCCCAGCCCAAAGGAGCTGATGCCGTAAACAATACCGAAGTTTACCGCCTTGGCATTGCTTCGTTGCTGCTTTGTAACCTGATCAAGGGGCGTATTAAATACCTTTGATGCCGTTACCTTATGGATATCCGCATCTGTATAATATGCCTCGATCAGATTCTCATCGTTTGAAAAATGTGCCAGGAGTCTCAGCTCTATCTGGGAGTAGTCCGCATCGATAAAGACGCATCCTTCTTTTGCAGCAAAAGCCTTTCTGATCTCCTGCCCCAGTTCCGTACGGATAGGGATATTCTGAAGGTTCGGCTCTGTGGAGCTGATCCTTCCGGTGGCGGTGATTGTCTGGTTAAATGTGCCGTGGATCCTGCCGTCATCAGATACAAATGCTGTCAGACCCTCTGCATACGTGGATCTCAGCTTAACCACCTGTCTATATTTCAATATCTTTGTAACAAACGGAAAGTCTTCCGCCAGTTTTTCCAGTACCTGGGCGGATGTAGAATATCCGGTCTTTGTCTTTTTGCCATGAGGCATCTTAAGCTTTTCAAAAAGTATGTTTCCCAGCTGGGCCGGTGAATTGATATTGAACTCTTCTCCAGCCTCTTCGTATATCTCTGCCTGCAGGGTATCAGCCATTTTGCCAAGCTCCTTAGAAAAGTCCTCCAGCGCAGTCCTGTTTACTGCTACGCCCTCTTTTTCCATGTAATAAAGAGAATAAACCAAAGGCATTTCAATATCTGTGAAAAGCTGCCACATACCGCTTTCTTCAAGGACTTCCTTAAGCTTTGGAAAACTCTCTAAGGCCGTGGCTGAACTGTAGGCTGCAACCTTCATGCACTTATCAGGATCCGAGCGAAGGAGTTCTTCCGTTTTAGCCTTTCCCATCAGGTCAGCCTTTGAAGGGATTACCCTTCCCAGATAGTCCTTGGAAATATTGTCGTAAAGATATGCAGAGCTGACAGGGTTCAGCAGATATGCCATTATCTCAATATCATATATTTTATCCGAAATAAAATTCTCAGCATTTAATGTATGCAGCAGATTTTTAAGTCCGAAGCAATAAACCTCGCAGCCGGATTTAAGGAGGTTCAGTACATTTTCACTGCAGCCTTTGTAAACGGTAGTCTTTCCGTCCATACTAAGGGCCGTAAGATATCTTTCCTCATCCACATAAAGTCCGCATGGGGCGGATGCAGCCCAAGGGAATGCACTGATATCCTGCACATCAAAAGTTATCTCAGCCGGCGGCTCTATCTCATCCATGTTGAATCGGGCCAGAATTTTATTAAGTTCCAGGCGTTTAAACATCTCATAGGAGTCCTTATTATAGAAATCCTTTTCAGATGTTATATGGCTTTCCCGGTAGTCTTCAGTAACCGGACTGTCCGTATTTATAGTTGCCAGCACAAGGCTCATTCTGCCCTGCTCAATGTATTCCTTTAGGTTTTCCCTGGCGCGCTTCGGATTTATCTCCTCCACATGCTCGTAGGCATTTTCCAGGGATTTAAACTGCCCTATTATGGCAGACGCGGTCTTCTCTCCAATTCCCGGGATGCCCGGAATATTATCGGATGCATCTCCCATCAGCGCCTTAAGTTCTATGAACTCCTTAGGTGTAACTCCGTATCTTGCCTGCACATCGGCTGCAAAATATTTTTCAACCTCGGTTCCCGTCATCTTGGTCTTTGGAATGGCAACCAAGGTCTCATCTGTTGCAAGCTGAAGCAGGTCTCTATCTCCTGAAAGGATCACCACATCCAGGCTGTCTTCATGAGCCTTCCTGGCGTATGTTCCGATGATATCATCAGCCTCATACCCTGGCAGCGTAGCCGTATGCACGCCCATGCTGTGGAGCACTTCCTGAAGAACAGGCACCTGCTCGTGAAGTTCTTCCGGCATACCCTTTCTTGTGCCCTTATATTCTGCAAAAATCTCATGGCGGAAGGTTTTCTGGCGCACATCAAAAGCCACCAGAATATAATCCGGCTGAAACTCTCTGTATGCATTCAGAAAAATGTTTATAAACCCCATAATGGCATTCGTATGGAGTCCCTCTGCATTGGTAAGAGGAGGAATCCCATAGAATGCCCTGTTTACAATACTATGTCCGTCAATAAGTAATAGTTTTTCTTTATTCATTTCCATCCGTCTTTACACTCGGAAGACCTGCACCTAAAATGCAGGCCTTTTCCAGTGTATCTGTTTTGATTACTGTACGATCTTGTAGATTCCAAGTCCAAGTGGCCCGATGCTGTCAGGGAATCTTTCTCTTCTTGAACCATCATGGGTCATGATGATCCTGTCAATCTTTCCGAATGTCCATCTCATCAGTCTCTCGTAATCAGAGATCGTATAATAAGGAGCTCCCACAGCAAACTTTGTATTTGGAAGATAGAACGGCATGTTCTCTGTTCCAAGAAGGTTTTCAGGACGGTTAGCCACGTCACCGCAGTGGATAAGAAGAAGTCCGTCTGTTTCGATGTGAACCATCTGCAGACCGAATGAATGACCAAAAGCTGCAGCCACTACGCTGATACCAGGGAACAGGTCTGCAACATCTCCTTTAAGGAGTACCAGACGTCCTGCCTCACGGAGTTTTCTAAGCCTCTTGATATCTTCAGTATCCATACTGAAAAGTCCCACTGACTTATACTTATCTTCAACCAGATACTCGCTCCATCCCAGGTATTCTCTCTCCTGCAGATAGAAAGTTGCATTCGGATAGCAGTCAACAGCACCCGCATGGTCAAAATGCGCATGTGTCAGGATAACAGAATCGATATCTTCCGGTGTTAATCCTACTGTTGCCAGAATCTCCCTTGGAGAATGAGCATGGCCGATGCCTGCCATCTTTAAGATTTCCTGCTTGTCAGGGTTATCTGTATCGATACCTGTATCTATCATGATGTTATGACCTTCGCCCTGAAGCAGTGTCATTGAAAACGGGTGAACCGGATAAACAACATCCGGATCAGCAAAATCTCCCAGATAAAAACTCTGCGGAACATTCTCGCCATAAGCAATCTCTAAAACAGTAACCTTGTAACTTGCCATAACATTCACCATCCTGTAATTTAATTATTATTTTAGTAATTCAAAAAATTATTTTTAGACAGCATCTTCTTCCAGATGTCTTTTATAGATTATTCCTTTGTTTCAAAAGAAAGCCCAGATAGCTCTGCTTTGAAATCTGGCAGAGTTTCAAAAATAATGGTACAAATCGTTTCCCAGTTGGTGTCTTCGTAGTCATGAACCAGTCTATGACGTAATCCCGAAATTTTAGCCCACGGAATATCTGCATGCTCATTTTTGAAATCTTTAGAAATTTGATAAGCGTGTTCACCTATATTATATAAAGGTGTTGTAATTGTCCAACGTATCGGTTCTTTTTCTAAAACATCCTGCCTGGTTATTTGTTCCTCCTCAAGATATTTCAGTAGCTTATCAACTGTTGATTTTATCAGTTCTATTCTTTGCTGATCAGAATATTTCATAAAATCTGTACACCTTCCCTTAGAATAGTCTTATAAAATTCAGAATCAGCGTTAATCTCCCGCTGTTCATAAACATCTACATTTTTATTAGAATTATCATATAATTCATCAGCAATGCAAAAGATGTCGGTAGGATCAAATTCCTGTCCACCAATCACCATAAGATCTATATCCGAGTCAGGTGTTGCCTCGTTTCGTGCATAAGAGCCAAACAAAAGGGCTTTTTCAGCACGATACTTATTTAATATTGGTCTTATTAAATTATTTAATTCATCAATCGAATAAATATATTCAGACATCACTTAACCTTTTCACGTATCAAAGTCTTTTCGTCTTGTTTTGTGTTATTTTACCATAAACTGCCAATAATTCAATAATGCCAACGTGAAATACCAAACCTGCCAGCAAAAAACAACTTTACTTTTTCCCTAAAATATCGGATAATACGTTAGTCGCGCGGATGTGGCGGAATGGCAGACGCAGCAGACTCAAAATCTGCCGGGGCGACTCGTGCGGGTTCAAGTCCCGCCATCCGCATAAAAAAAGAAACCAGACTATCAGGTCTGGTTTCTTTTTTTATTTTGAACGCCTCTTTATTTTTCAATCACTGCCATGTTATTTGCGTGCACTACCTCGTCGTAGTCCTTATAATGCAGCACGCCTTCTATCTCGCTGGTCTTAAGCCCCTTTATCAACCTGATCTCATCCGAAGAATAGTTGGAAATTCCTCTGGCGCACACGTCACCCTTGCTGTTTACTAT
>R11__coassemble_1252_pt1 | contig 14655 bp, 15 predicted proteins | sample R11__metabat2_high_PE_009 | metagenome-assembled genome bin R11
CCTTGTGAATTCATATGAATGGCCTTGATAGCCGTACCTTGAAATTATACTTATATATATATTATTTGTCAAATACTATTTTAAATATATTTCAACTTTTTATCGGCGCAGGCCACCTGCCCTGCACCGATAGAATTTCATATGTTATTTAACAAGTGCAAGTGTCTCACGAGCTATCATAAGCTCCTCATTTGTAGCAACCTTAAGAACTGCAACCTTAGAAGCTGGTGTAGAGATAACAACCTCATCCTCGCGTGAGCTGTTAGCTTCTTCGTCAATTTCAACTCCAAGATATCCCAGTGACTTGCATACGTTAGTTCTTACTGTCTTATCATTCTCACCAACACCGGCTGTGAATACGATTGCATCAACACCGTTCATTACTGCAACGTAAGCTCCGACATAAGATACTACTCTGTGAATGAATGCGTTGTAAGCAGCTGTTGCCTTAGCATCACCGTTTGCCATAGCCTCATCAATGTCACGGAAGTCTGATGAAAGTCCTGAAAGACCAAGCATACCGCTCTTCTTGTTAAGAACGTTCATAACGCCTGCAAGGTCAAGTCCTTCCTTCTTTGCAATGTACTCCATTGCACCAGGGTCGATCTCACCTGAACGTGTTCCCATGATAAGACCCATAAGAGGTGTAAGACCCATTGATGTCTCAACTGACTTTCCGCCGTCAACAGCACAGATTGATGCGCCGTTTCCAAGATGGCAGACTACTGTCTTAACCTGATCATAAGGCTTTCCAAGAATATCAGCTACTCTCTTTGAAACATATGAATGAGATGTTCCATGGAAACCGTACTTTCTTACACCATACTTCTCATAGTACTCATATGGTACACCGTAAAGATATGCTTCTTCAGGCATTGTCTGATGGAATGCTGTATCAAATACTGCAACCTGAGGTACTCCCGGCATAAGCTCTGAACAAGCGTTGATACCGATGATATTTGCAGGATTGTGAAGAGGTGCAAGATCATTGCATCCTTCGATGGCTGCGATAACTTCATCAGTAATAACAACTGATGATGCAAACTTCTCGCCGCCGTGAACTACTCTGTGTCCAACAGCACCAATCTCTGAAAGATCTGCAATAACACCGTTTTCAGGATCTGTAAGAGCTGAGATAACCTTTCCAACAGCTACTGTATGGTCAGGCATGTCAAAATGACTCTTGTCCTTACCACAGCCGGCCTTCTGATAAGTAAAGTCTCCGTCAATACCGATTCTCTCACAAAGTCCCTTTGCAAGAACAGCCTCTGTGTCAGAATCGATGAGCTGATACTTAAGTGATGAGCTGCCGCAGTTAATAACTAAAATTTTCATTGGTTTATGTCTCCTTAAAGATTTTTACATTTATAAATTTAAGAGACCCCTGTCGGAGTCCCTTAATTAACAAATTAATCAGTCAGCCATTGCTGCCTGAACAGCTGTAAGAGCAACTGTACCAACGATATCGTCAGCAAAGCATCCTCTTGAAAGATCGTTTACAGGAAGAGCAAGTCCCTGAAGGATAGGTCCGTAAGCTTCTGCCTTTGCAAGTCTCTGAACCAGCTTGTATCCGATATTTCCGGCCTCAAGGCATGGGAATACGAGAGTATTTGCCTGGCCTGCAACAGAGCTACCCGGAGCCTTTGAAGCGCCTACAGAAGGAACGATGGCAGCATCAAGCTGAAGTTCTCCGTCAATCTCATACTGAGGGAATTTCTCCTGAGCCTTCTTAACTGCATTTGCAACCATGTCAACTCTGTCATGCTTAGCTGATCCCTTAGAAGAGAATGAAAGCATTGCAACCTTACTCTTAGCACCGATAAAGGCCTCAAATGACTCAGCTGAAAGTCCTGCAACTTCTGCAAGTGTATCCTCGTTTGTGTCAGGGCTTACTGCGCAGTCTGCAAACAGGAACAGTCCATTCTCACCAAACTCACAATTTGGAACGTCCATGATAAAGAATCCTGAAACTCCGGAGATGCCAGGTTTGCACTTAAGAAGCTGAAGAGCAGGTCTGATGGTATTTCCTGTTGAGTGGCATGCACCTGAAACTGCACCGTCAGCATCACCACACTTGCACATAAGGCATGCATAGTACATGTAATCTTTTTCCATCTGCTCCTTAGCTGACTCAGGTGTAACACCCTTCTTGCCGCGGAGTTCTACGAATTTGTCGATATATTTCTGCTTATTTGGATCATTGAAAGGATCCACGATTGTTGCGCCTGAGATATCGTAGCCTGCACCGTTTGCAGCGATTTCTTCAGGAGTTCCTATGATGATCAGGTTTGCAATACCCATCTTCAGGATCTTCTCAGCAGCCTCGTATGTTCTCTTGTCCATTGACTCAGGAAGTACGATTGTTTTCTTGTTGGCCTTAGCCTGTTCGAAAATTTTCTCAATAAATTTCATGACATTTCCTTCTCTCTGATTAATATATTTGTCCATTTCATTGGCTCGCCACGCCTCGAAAAAGGCATAGTTCACTAGTTAAATATTATAGAAACTTGAAGATAGAAATACAAGTTTAATTTTCTACAAATTAAAGCTCTTAAATACATAAAATTAACAGTCGACTAAAAAAGGCAGCAGATATGCTTTTTGCACATCTGCTGCCTTATCATCTTGAGAATTTGATTTATGCGGTTTAATCCTCTGTATATTTTGTGAGATCAAGATCTGCAATGCCAATGATCTCGTTTGTTCCATCTACGCCTGCATTTATGAATACAACAGCAATGCACTGTGTAGCATCTGCGTCTGCTCTGGTCTCGTTGCAAAGATATGCGTACTCTGTTCCGTTGGTTACCTTTGTTCCAAGAACTGCGCTTACATCATATGTTGCTCCGACAAGACCTTCCATTGCTGCTGAGAAAGCCTTTTCAGCTTCTGCGTCATAATTAGCTACAGGAAGCTCAGCATATGTCCAGCCGCCGGCTAAATCCTCATGTTCTGCATCCGCAGCATCAGCAGACTCTTCCAGTTCACCAAGATCGAAATCTGCAACATTTAAGATTTCATTACTTCCATCGACGCCTGCATAAACTGTAACTACCTTAAGGGCAGGAGTTGCATCAGGAACTACTGCTGTGCCCCTGCAAAGGATCATGTAGTTGGTGCCTGCTACCACCTGTGTTCCAAGAAGAGCTATAGGCTCAAATGTCATTCCGGTGTATCCTTCAAGTGCTGCCTCAAGTGCGTCATTTGCCTCGTTATCCATTACTGCGCTGAAATCATCTTCAGTGATCGTCCATCCACCTAAAACAGGACCATCCTCAACGATTTCTGTGCCTGTTGTTTCTTCTTCAGCCTCCACTGCAGTAGTCTCAGCAGCTGTTGTCTCTGCAGCTGTTGTAGTCTCGCTGCCTGATGAACCACAGGCTGCAGCTGAACAAACAACAAGGCAGAGTGAAAGTATCAATGCTATTTTCTTTTTCATTTTAATACCTCTTTTCTTAAAGATTAACTTATATTATCACCGATGCAAGAATTTTGCACCCTCTTTATTATTAAGAGTTTGTGTCCTTATTTTTCCCTGAGGGCATCCGCTGCATCAAATTATCCTGACAGGCTGCTCCCACGGAGTCTTCATCTCCACATCAAACTTATTCATGCATATCATTCTGTACAGAAGGTCGGCATTAATGGTCTGCGTGATCATATCCGGTACAATGCTGCCGTCTTCAGACATTTCAGTTTGTCCGTCAGGTATATAATCCGCCAGCTTGGTTATCATCTTTATGCTGCCCTTCTTTTTTATCTCGGAATGCAGCGGTTCTGCGCTTTTCTTAAAGCCCAGAACCCTGACAGCCTTAAGGTTATCAGCATTATACATTTTTTCCATGTCGGAATCTTTTATGCCAAGAGTAATATGCATCAATGCCCTTCCTACTGTGGCCTTGCTTATGCTCTTGCAATTAATCAGTTCCCTGAACTGGTTAAAGCTTCTGAAGTTCTTTCTCTCGTTAAATATGCGGTTTGCCAGATCAAGGCTTATGCCGAAATACCCGGCAAGGTCCTCCGCCCTTTCAGCCGTAATAAGTTTTTCTCCCAGTATGGTAGAAAAATCATCCCTGAATATCGGGAACGATTCCAGATATTTATCCATTATGATTTCAAACACACCGTCCGGCACTGTTGATCTCAAGGAATTCATGTCATACTTATTGTAAATGGCATTTCTGATGGCTGTGGCCGAAGAAAATCCCTCAATAATGGCAGTGCTGTTATGAGCAGAAAGCATTCTGGCAATAGGCTCCGGCTTAATATTGCTTTTAAGCCTTTTAAGTGCTTTCATGTACTCAACGCCCAGAATGTTATTGGATGTCTCCATTACCTTCTGGTAATCTTCCCCCAGAATCTTTCCAACAGCGTCAGAAATAGCCGCCGCATTTGAAAGTCCCTGTTTCATGTCATTTTGTACGATAACCTTGAATTCGGCTGTTTCATTGATCAGAAGTTCCGCTATTCTTTCAAAGTAGTCAATGATATTTTCGCTGGCACCTTCCGGCACAGTTCCATCGTTAAGAATGCTCTGATCCAGGCTTTCGGTTCCGAAGCACAGGTCGTCTACCACACCAAGCTTATCAAGAATTGAAATTCCCCCAAAGGCAAAATATTCAGCACTTGCCGTGGAAAAACAGGTAGGAAGCTCCAGCACCAGATCCGCCCCGCATTTCAGTGCCATTTCACATCTGGAATATTTATCTATGATTGTTGGTGCGCCACGCTGCACATAATTGCCGCTCATTACAACAACTATGTAGTCCGACCCAAGTTCTTTTCTGGTCTGTCTGAGGTGATATGCATGGCCATTATGAAACGGGTTGTATTCAGCAATAATTCCTGTAACTTTCATGCTTATTCTCCTTCTTTGTGTAAACACGCAGGCCTTAAGCTGGGGCTGCGTCTGTTTTGTCTTTCCGTATTAAACATCAGTGCCGAGGAACGCTGCTGCATCCTTCGGCACATTTTTCTTAATTCTTAAAACTATGTATCGGTGCAGGTATTCTTCCGCCCCTGTTTACAAATGCGCTGCAGTCATAACTGTTGACCGGCATTACAGGTGCATGGCCCAGAAGGCCGCCAAATTCAACATTGTCACCGACTTTCTTTCCATATACAGGGATCAGCCTTACTGCCGTAGTCTTCTGATTTACCATTCCAATGGCTGCCTCATCGGCAATAATGCCTGATATTGTAGCCGCAGATGTATCTCCCGGAACAGCAATCATGTCAAGGCCTACCGAGCACACACATGTCATGGCCTCAAGCTTTTCAATGGTCAGGGCACCGCACTCTGCCGCGTCGATCATTCCCTGGTCTTCACTGACCGGAATAAATGCGCCTGAAAGACCACCCACATAAGATGAAGCCATTACTCCGCCCTTCTTTACCTGGTCGTTAAGAAGCGCCAGGGCTGCGGTTGTACCTGGGGCACCAGCCTTTTCAAGTCCCATCTCGCACAGAATATCTGCCACACTGTCACCCACAGCCGGTGTCGGAGCCAGGGAAAGGTCCACAATGCCGAAAGGAATTCCAAGCATTTCCGAAGCTTTTCTGGCCACAAGCTGTCCAACTCTTGTTACTTTAAATGCTGTCTTCTTAACCGTTTCGCAAAGGACTTCAAAATTTTCGCCTCTGATCTTCTCCAGTGCAGCCTTAACTACTCCCGGACCTGATACACCGACGTTTATTATCTTGTCAGCCTCTGTCACTCCGTGGAATGCACCAGCCATAAACGGATTATCATCAGGAGCATTACAGAATACCACAAGCTTTGCACAACCAAGAGAATCAGCATCTTTTGTTGCGTACGCTGTTTCCTTAATGATCTCTCCCATAAGTCTTACGGCATCCATGTTAAGGCCTGTTTTTGTGGAGCCAAGATTAACAGATGAACAAACTCTCTCCGTCTTGCAAAGTGCCTGAGGGATGGACTTTATCAGCATCTCATCCGCCGGTGTCATCCCCTTGGAAACGAGAGCCGAATACCCGCCCAGGAAATTTACTCCTACTTCAATTGCAGCCTTATCCAGTGTCTTCGCAATCGCAACAAAGTCTTCAGGCGACTTGCAGGCAGCGCCTCCGATCAGAGCTATCGGTGTAACCGATATCCTCTTATTTACGATTGGAATTCCCAGTTCACGTTCAATTTCAGCACCTGTTGAGACAAGATTATGTGCAGTCTCCGTTATTTTCTTATAAATTTTCTCATTCAGTCTGTCCAGGTCTGAATCAATACAATCCAGAAGCGAGATGCCAAGCGTGATGGTTCTCACGTCAAGGTTGTCCCTCATGATCATCTGGTTAGTTTCGCTTACTTCATATATGTTGATCATAAATTCTCCGTCTGCTCCTCACATCATACTCTGTGCATTGCATTAAAAATATCTTCTTTCTGCATTTTGATCTGCATGCCGATCTTTTCTCCCAGTTCATCCAGTCCGTCGCAGATTTCCCCGAACTTCTTGTCGGAGCCTGTAACATCAACGATCATCATCATGTTGAAAAATCCGCCTGTTATGGTCTGGGAAATATCAAGAATGTTAACTCCGTTTTCGGCAAGGAATGTGCATACTGCAGCTATTATTCCGACTCTGTCCTTACCAACAACGGTTATGATTGTCTTATTCATTTAATTTACCTCTTTTGATTTATTAAACTGCACCGTTTTTAATTTCCCGGTGAAGTATTTATAACTGTGTCATTTCCGACGGCTGGTCTCTTCTGGCGACCAGTATATCAAAATCTTCCGGCCTGTATGTGTTATCTGCCAGGGCAATCTCAGTCTCAACGGCCAGCTTAGCCAGTTCTCTTGTATTATTTTCCCTGCTTAAGTGTCCCAGCATGATGTATTTTATATTATCATGCAGCAAACTGGCAAGTAGTCTTCCGCTGCTTTCGTTTGATAAATGTCCATATTTGCCGAGTATCCTGCGTTTCAGCTGATACGGATACGGTCCTGCTTCCAGCATTCTGACATCGTGATTTGCCTCCAGCAGTATGCCGTCCAGCCCATGCATGGCGTTTATCAGGCGATCATCATATTCGCCAAGATCAGTAACTATGGCAAATGAGCTGCTGTTATTTTCCATACGATAACATACAGGCTCGTTTGCATCATGGAATATATTATAAGCCATGATGTTTATATCGCCAACATTAAAATTCTTTTGTGCGGAAATCGGATTTAAAAGTCCTTCATCAAACTCCCCCAAGGATTTTATCTGTCTGATGCCTGCCAGAGTTCCGGCTGTGGCATATACCGGAATATTGTATTTTCTTTCTATGACTCCGAGGCCGCTTATATGGTCAATGTGCTCATGGGTTATGATTATGGCATCAATATCCTCCAATGCCATTCCTTCTTCCTTCAGAGCGGCATTGATCCTTTTGCAGCTGATGCCGCAATCTACCAGTATATTTGTATTGTTGCTTCCCACCAGTGTCACATTTCCGCTGCTGCCGCTGGCTATGTTTTTAACTCTCATGCCTTTTCAACAATCCTTCTTACAAATTCATATGTTCTGTTAAGGCTTGAGATGGACAGTTTTTCAGATGTCGTATGCTCTCCCCAGCTGTCCGGTCCTATTGCCACAATGGATTCAATATTTGAATTCGCCATGATATATCCGCATTCAAGACCTCCATGAGTTGTAGACACTACAGGGTCCTTCCCGCTGTAATCTTTATATATTTCCATGGCCTTCCTTAAGAATTTGCTGTCACGGTCTGACAGCCAGGCAGGATAACTTTTTTCCTGATCTTCAGCTCTTGCCCCGCAGATATCGCATAGATCCCTTACGTGGCCGGCCATTTCTTCAATTCTTTCTGCCACAGAGCTTCGGATCGAAACATATATTCCGACACCCTTCTCATCTGTTTCAACCAGGCCAAGGTTTACCGATGACTCAACGGTATCCAGTGTCTGTTCAAAATTCTGTACGCCATACGGAAGCTCATGAAGCAAAAATGCCAATGCCCTGCTTTCATTCATGCAGAGCATTTTATCTGCATGGGCATCCACAGCCGTTATTGTAAGATCAGGGTCGGTCAGTCTGAATATGTGTCTGTATTTTCTTTCTGTATCCGAGATAATTGCTTTTAAATCTTCAGGTGAAACTTCAGCGGCAATCACGCAGGAGGCCTCCGAAGAAATGGCATTATCCTTTCCTTCGGCACTCAGACTGCATATTCTTGTGTTTCCCTGAAGAGATACCCGGTAAAGGGCCTCACCCATAAGTTTGAGTGCATTGGCTCTTTCTTTGGTTATCTCCATTCCCGAATGGCCGCCTGTAAGTCCGTTTATCCTGATTTCGGCTACATATCCTGCAGCCTTTTCGTATTTTTCATGTACGATTGCCTTCATCAGTTTTCCGCCGCAGCAGCCAACTGTAAATTCGCCTTCCGGTCCGCTGTCAATATTTATCAGATTTTTACCTTTAAGCACAGTCAAATCCGCATCCTTAACCCCCAGCATTCCCACTTCTTCATCAGTGGTCAAAAGCAGCTCCAGATTCGGATTTTTAAGGCTTTCATCTTCCAAAAGTGCAAAACCAATGGCAGCTGCCACGCCATCATCGGCTCCTAAAGTAGTCCCTTTGGCCTTATAAAAATCTCCATCGATATAAATATCAATAGGATCATTCTTCCAGTCATGTACGACTCCGGCGTCGCAAACCGGTACCATGTCCAAATGTCCCTGGATGATCAGTCCTGGTCTTTCTTCCTGTCCTTTTACGGCCTTCTTTGTGATAAGGACATTACCGAATTCATCGCAGGATACCGGAAAGCCGTGGAGCCCAGCCCAATTTATGCAGTAATCTATGATTTTTTCATTATTAAATGAACTGCGGGGAACTTTCGATAGTTCCTCGAACTGCTTCATGACGTTTGTCTTATCCATATTATGCCTTCCATACAAAAAGGCTGTCACACCAACATCTTCTTATGTCATGTCAGTGCGGCAGCCCATACATTCCAACATTTCCGGACTACTCGTCGTAGTCATTCATGTCAATCTCAGTCTGATCCAATACGCTTTCAATCGAATCATTCTGTGAATCAATATCAGCCTGATTAGCCTGGAACTCCTTACGGTTCTGAGTTGTGACCTCAAGACTTGACTCCAAAGATCTCAGCAATCCGTCATACTTAACATTAAGAGCCTCGATGGAAGAATTCAGGACATCCTGCAGCTTGCCGAGAGAATCGTCAAGATACTGGTTAGTTGCTGTCTTCATCGCATTAGTCTCAGCTATGGTAGAATTCATGATCTCGTCTGCCTGTGCATGCGCATCCTGAATTACCGAATTTGCCTCCTTGTATGCCTGCTGCATGATCTCATGCTCCGATACCAGCTGTACTGTCATCTCATTGGCTTTTTTGATCATCTCTTCAGCCTTGTCCTGAGCATCCTTAAGGATAGCATCCCTGTTGGCGATTATTCGCTGATATTTCTTTATTTCATCAGGAATATTTGCCTTAAGCTCATCTATAAGCTCTTCAAGTTCATTTTTGTTAACAATAATCTTGGAATTAGACAATGGCTGCAATTTACAATTGTCAATAAAATCTTCCATCTCGGCGATGGTCTGTTCAATTTTGCTCATTTTCGATACTCCAATTATTTTGCTGTGTTGATTCTTTCTTTCACAAGCTGCCCAATGCTGTCCGGGACAAACTTGGAAATGTCTCCGTTATATCTGGCAGTTTCCCTTACTATGCTGGAACTGAGGTAAGCATACTCAAGGGATGCGGTAATGAACACTGTGTCGACTTCCGGAAAAACCGCACGGCTGGCCTGTGCTATCTGAAGCTCATATTCATAATCTGTCACAGCCCTCAATCCGTGGATCAGAAATGCTCCTTCGCGGCTGGCAAATTCCGCCTGAAGTCCGTCAAATGACTGTACCCTTACATTGGGAATGTCGTGCACCACGTTTTTTATCATCTCTACCCTTTCCTCTGTTGTGAAAAGGGGTGATTTACTGCTGTTGATAAGAACACCGACTATCAGTTCATCCACAAGTGCCGCAGCTCTCTTTATGACATCAATGTGTCCGTAGGTTATCGGGTCAAAAGTACCCGGATAAATTGCTTTTTTCATTACTGATTATTGCCCGTTATGCCTGATGAAGATTTAAGCTTCAGAAAATAATGACGATTTGTCTTATACTTCTTTTCTCTTGTGATCTCAAACGCACTTTCTGCTAAAAATTCCATGTCATTGAACTTATCAGCCTCCACAATTACCATGGATTCTTCATCGATTATGCCGGATCCCGCAAGTGCTTCTAAAGTTTCTTCTTCAAGTCCTTCAAAATAAGGCGGGTCTATGTAAACTATGTCAAATTTATATTTCCGAAGCTTAAGCTCATTTATGGCGCTTATGGCATTTTTTTGAAGAACAACCGCGTCACCTTCGAGTTTGGTAAAGTTTAGATTTTCCTTTATTACTTTTACCGCTTTGGCACTGTTGTCTACGAAAACGCACTTAACAGCTCCTCTGCTTAAAGCTTCTATGCCGATACTGCCGCTTCCGCTGAAAAGATCCAGAAAAATACTGCCCGGAACGTAAGGTGCCAGGATATTAAATAATGTTTCTTTGATCTTATCAATTGTCGGTCTAGTATCAAGACCGGAGACTGTCTTTAAAGGCAATCTCCGGGCTGTACCTGCAATAACTCTCATTAAATTATTCTTCTGTTGCAGCTGTTTCTTCTGCAGGAACTTCCTCTGCAGCAGGTGCTTCTTCTACAGGAGCTTCCTCTGCAGGAGCTTCCTCTGCAGGAACCTCATCAGGAACCAGGTCATCTTCAAAGTCTTTTCTGCTGAGAGAGATCTTCTTGTTCTCCTCGTCAAACTTTGTAACCTTAACATCGATTATCTGACCTTCCTTAAGAACTGATGAAGGCTTATCAACACGCTTCTTTGAAATCTGTGAAACATGAAGAAGTCCATCGATTCCCGGCTCAAGCTCGATAAATGCACCAAAGTCCTTGATCCTTGCTACTTTACCTGTAACGATTGTATCTGGTGCATACTTTTCTGCAGCAAGCTTCCAAGGATTCTGGTCAGGGAATTTGCAGCTGAGTGCAATCTTTCCGTCCTTCATTTCCTTGATGAATACTGTAACTTCATCGCCCTCGCTGAATACTGACTTAGGCTGCTCAATACGTCCCCATGACATCTCAGAGATGTGAAGAAGTCCGTCAACTCCGCCAAGGTCAACAAATGCGCCGAATGTTGTAACAGATTTAACTGTTCCGTCAACAACATCACCAACCTGAAGTGTCTCAAGAAGAGCCTTAGCCTTTTCAGCCTTTGCAGCCTGAACAAGTTTCTTTCTGTTACCGATAACTCTTCTCTTAGCCAGGTTATATTCTGTAACGACGATATCGATTTCCTGACCTTCATACTTGCTGAGGTCCTTTTCAAATACGTCTGATACAAGACTTGCAGGAACAAAAATCCTTGCCCCCTCATATTCTGTAATAAGTCCGCCTGTAGTGATCTTTTCAACCTTAACTGTAAGGACTTCCTTATTCTCATAAGCTTCCTCAACGCGCTTGTTAGCCTTGTCTTCGCTGATTCTTCTGTGTGAACAGGTTACATCCTCACCCTTGATTCTTAAGATCTTTACTTCCAGCTTGTCGCCAGGTGCAACAGCTGCCTCAAGATCAACATCAGGATCGCTTGAATATTCTTCTTTTGTAACAACGCCGTCATATTTGTAACCAACATTGATGGCGATGCTATCTGCATTAACCGTAACGACAGTGCCTTCTACAATCTCTCCTGTATGAATTGTTTTGATCGATTCATCGATCATTGCGTCATTGAAAATCATTTCCTCTGACATAAAGTAATACCTCCCGGATTAAATAATTTGGGGTCGATGCCCCAGCGGTAATACCTACACATTTGCCTGATTGTAGATCTGCAGATAACAAATCTTTTACTGTCTGAATATGGTAAGTATCTTTACAATTCGACCTGCATATGTCAACAAGCTTTTTCGTATTGGAGCTCTTCGCATCACCTATGACTATCATCTTATCTACAGACATAGAAATATCTGCGGCCTCGCTCTGTCTGATTGCCGTAGCATTGCATATCGTATTGATAACATTCGTATCATAACCGTTTTCCCTGATAATTTCAACAAAATGTTTGAACTTTTGGGCATTAAATGTGGTTTGTGCCACTACACAGATTTTTTTGTCTTTTGCAATGTCAAATTTTCTTACTTCTTCTTCGCATCCCAGGACCGTGACAGGTCCTTCCGACCATCCTACTATTCCCCGGACTTCAGGATGGGAGGCATCTCCTATTATTACTACATGATAGCCTTCTTTTCCTTTTTCACTGACAATATTATGGATTTTTTTAACAAACGGACACGTAGCATCCTCCAGAGTGATATTATTTCGGGCTGCCCTTTCGTAAATATCCCTTGCTACTCCGTGAGAGCGGATGATCATTATCTGCCCTGAGATATCTGCAATTTTCTCCGGCTCATCAATTGTTTCAACGCCTTTTGACTTAAGATCATTGACCACTTCCTGGTTGTGGATGATTGGTCCATACGTATATATTTTCTTACTGCCATCTGCTTTTTCTATCTGTTCATAGACCTTGTCCACAGCCCTTTTAACTCCGAAACAAAAGCCGGCGCTTTCAGCAAGTTTTACTTCCATTTTTTTCCTCAAACAGCTCTATTATCTTTTCTGCGACCTCATCAACGCCCATGTCGGATGTATCAAGTTCGATGGCATCGTCTGCCTTCTTAAGCGGAGAGATGGCCCGGTTCATGTCATTATAGTCTCTTTCTTCGATGTCCTTCTTAATAGCTTCGAAGTCGCACTTTTCGCCTTTTGCAGTAAGCTCATCGTATCTTCTCTGTGCTCTGCACGCGGAAGATGCTGTCAGGTAAATCTTAAGATCGGCATTTACCAGTACCTTTGTTCCGATGTCCCTGCCATCCATGACAACATCATATCTGTTTCCAAGGTTCTGCTGCATGGCAACCAGCCTGCTTCTTACAGCCGCAAACTTCGAAACAGAAGAAGCTGCTTTTCCGACCTCTTCCTGTCTGATGCGGCTGCTGACATCCTCCCCGTCCAGATACATGTGCTGAACGCCGTCAATGTACTTAATTTCTATATTTGCATTTTCCGATATGTTAGAAACACTGTCCTCATCATTAAGGTCTGCTCCCGCCTTAAGGCATGCCAGCCCTATACTTCTGTACATGGCTCCTGTATCAACATACATGAAATTTTTCTTTGCTGCTATGTTCTTGGCTGCAGTGCTTTTTCCAACGCCTGCAGGTCCGTCAATTGCTATCTGGCTCATTGTTGTTTCTCTCCTCAAATACTTATTTTTTCCCCTTTCATGGGGAATTTGTTGACTTAATTATTCAGCTGAAGCTGCTGCCTTTCCGGCAAGATATCCTGTGGACAGGGCTATCTGGATATTAAATCCGCCTGTATAAGCGTCCACATCCATTACCTCCCCGGCAAAGTACACGCCCGGTTTTAGTTTTGACTCCATGGTAGATGGATTTATCTCACGGACAGAAACTCCGCCCTGAGTTACCACTGCCTGGTTAAAACCTTCTGTTCCGTTTATCGTCAATGTGAAATTTTTAAAAAGATTAACCAGGGATGTCCTTTCATTCTTTGTGATCTCATTGACTTTCTTGTTTTCGTCAATTCCCGACAAAGCTATCATCACCGGTATCATTTTGGACGGCAGAAGCTTTCCCAGGGAATTTTTAAAATTCTTATTTTTTTCACTTTCAAAATCCCTGAGTATCCTGGCATCGAGCTGTTTTTCATCCAACGCGGGCTTCAGGTCTATTATGACCTTCATTTCCCGCTCTCCTGCTGCCAGCCTTTTTGTAACCAGACTGGAGGCGGAAAGAATTACCGGGCCGCTTACACCCCTTGACGTAAAAAGCATCTCTCCAAAGCTTTCGTTAAGACATTTTCCTTTATTGTCTTCTATTCTGACACAGACATTTCTAAGCGACAGCCCCTGCAGTTCTTTTACATATTTTTCTTCTACTGTCAGGGGTACAAGGGCCGGTACCGGCTCAACCACCTTATGGCCCAGATTTTCTGCAAATTTATATCCATCTCCGGTAGAGCCTGTAGATGCATAAGACAGACCTCCTGTTGCGATTATCACAGCATCTGCATTCAATTCTTCAAGGCTTTTAACCGTTTTATTAAGCTTTACTCTTACTCCGGCTTCCTTCAGCGCGATCTGCAGAGTTTTTATGACATCTGAGCTTCTGTCTGACTGAGGGAAAATTCGCATTCCGCGTTCTTCCTTCAGCCTCAGACCGTGCTCTTCAAAGAAATTAACTGTATCTGTATTGGTGAAAGAATAAACTGCACTATATAAAAATTTAGGGTTTGAAACAATATTATCAAAGAAATCCGTAATGTCACAGGCATTAGTCAGATTGCATCTTCCCTTGCCTGTTATATACAGCTTTTTGACAAGCTTTTCATTCTTTTCGATAAGGGTGACCTGTGCGCCTTCCCCGGCTGCGCTGATGGCCGCCATCATGCCGGCCGGCCCGCCCCCGATAACCACAATTTTTTTCATCACTGCCTCTTGTGTTTTATTCTTCAGTTA
>R11__coassemble_1283_pt1 | contig 14432 bp, 14 predicted proteins | sample R11__metabat2_high_PE_009 | metagenome-assembled genome bin R11
CCTGTGCTCTTGGTCTGATTCTCTTCATTGTAGGTCCCTTGTTTGCATAGCACTCTGCAATGTAAAGATCCTCAGGATTCATACCATTGTTGTTCTGAGCGTTTGCTACAGCGCTCTCCAGTAACTTCTTGATAATGGCTGCACCATATCTTGGGTTATATGTAAGGATACCAATTGCCTCGCTAACCTTTTTGCCTCTGATTGCATCCAGAATGTAACATGCTTTCTGAACTGAGATTCTGGCAAGTGAAAGTTTAGCTGATGGTCTTGTATCCTTATTTGCATTTCTTTCTCTCTTTATTTGTGATCTATGTCCTTTTGCCATGGATTAACCTCCTTTCGAAACCTTGCTTATCTGGACTTCTTCTCGTCTTTACCGTGTCCTCTGTATGTTCTTGTTGCAACGAACTCACCGAGCTTGTGACCGATCATATCTTCTGTTACATATACAGGAACATGTCTTCTTCCATCGTGAACTGCGATTGTGTGACCGATAAAGCTTGGGAAGATAGTTGAACGTCTTGACCATGTCTTAACGACTTCCTTCTTGTCAGCTGCGTTCAGTGCCTCTATTTTCTTAAGCAAACTTTCGTCGATGAAAGGTCCTTTTTTAAGTGATCTTGCCATGGTACCCTCCTTACTTCATGTTACGTCCATCTCTGCGACGGATGATCAGTTTGTTAGACGCTTTGTTCTTCTTTCTTGTCTTAAGACCAAGTGCAGGCTTGCCCCAAGGTGTGCATGGTCCTGGACGACCAACCGGAGCCTTACCTTCACCACCACCGTGTGGATGGTCATTAGGGTTCATGACAGAACCACGAACTGTAGGTCTGATTCCCATGTTTCTCTTACGGCCGGCCTTACCGATATTAACAAGACCGTGCTCGATGTTTCCAACCTGACCGATTGTAGCTCTGCATACTGCAGGAACCATTCTCATCTCGCCTGATGGAAGTCTGAGAGTTGCATACTTGCCTTCCTTAGCCATGAGCTGTGCTGAATTGCCGGCAGATCTTACAAGCTGTCCGCCTTTTCCAGGATAAAGCTCGATGTTGTGGATTTCTGTACCAACCGGGATGTTCTCGAGAGGAAGGCAGTTACCTACTCTAACCTCTGCTTCAGGTCCGTTCATGACAGTCATTCCGTCTGTAAGTCCAACAGGAGCAAGGATGTAAGCCTTCTCGCCGTCAGCATAGCTGATAAGAGCGATGTTTGCTGTTCTGTTTGGATCATACTCAATTCCGACAACTGTTGCTGGAATTCCGTCTTTATATCTCTTAAAATCAATAATTCTGTACTGTCTTCTAGTTCCGCCGCCCTGGTGTCTTACTGTGATCTTACCCTGGTTATTTCTACCAGAATTCTTCTTATTTACAACCAGGAGTGACTTCTCAGGCTCTTTCTTGGTGATTTCCTTTTTATCAAGGGCAGTCATCTGCCTTCTAGAAGGTGTATATGGGTTAAATGTCTTGATTCCCATAATGTTCTCCTTTCAACTAATGTTTAATATCACGGGTTTCTCCGTATAATCGCGGCCTTGCTGCCGCAGGCTTTCGAAAGCTATGGTTTAGAGACCTTCGAAGATCTCGATATCCTTGCTCTCGGCTGTTAACTTAACGATTGCCTTCTTAGACTCAGCTGACTTGCCGATTGCTCTGCCGCGGCGTCTTGTCTTAGGATGACGGTTCATTGTGTTAACGCTCTCAACCTTTGTTCCGTCGAACATTTTCTCGACTGCTTCCTTGATCTGAGACTTATTAGCATCAACGTGTACAAGGAATGTATACTTCTTATCAGCCATGTCGTTCATACTCTTCTCAGAGATAACCGGCTTAAGGATAATGTCGTAATATTTAAGATCTGCCATTATGCATATACCTCCTCGATAGTTTCAAGTGCTGCCTTGTCGATAACGACTGCATCATACTTGAGGATATCAAATACGTTGATAGTATTTGTCTGAGCTGTCTTAACATCAGGGATGTTTCTGCTTGAAAGGATTACGTTCTGATCGTTCTCGTTAAGAACTACCAGTGCCTTGTTTGCTCCAAGCTTGCTCAGAAGGTTGACCATTGTCTTAGTCTTTGGCTCTTCGCACTTAAGTGCATCGATAACAAAGAACTTTTCTTCCTGAACCTTAGATGTAAGAACGCTCTTAAGGGCAGCTCTCTTCTCTTTCTTGTTCAGCTTGATCTCATAGTCACGTGGCTTTGGTGCGAATACAACTCCGCCGCCTGTCCACTGAGGTGATCTTGTAGATCCCTGACGTGCACGTCCTGTTCCCTTCTGTCTCCATGGCTTTCTTCCGCCGCCTGAAACTTCAGAACGTGTCTTGGCACTCTGTGTGCCCTGACGCTTGTTGGCAAGCTGTGCAACTACTGCCTGATGTACAAGATGCTCATTGATCTCTACTGCAAAGATCGCATCATTTAACTGTACGTCGCCTACCTTAGCGCCTTCCATATTGTATACAGATACTGTTGCCATCTGATCTCCTCCTTTCCTTAGTTAGCCTTGACAGCGCTCTTAACTTCTACGAGTGCCTTCTTTGGTCCCGGAACTGCGCCCTTAACCAAAATAAGATTGTCTTCAGCGTCTACTCTAACTACTTCAAGGTTCTGGATTGTCACACGCTTAGCACCCATGTGTCCTGCCATGTGTTTTCCTTTGAATACACGGCTTGGATCAGATGCTGAACCGTTTGATCCTGCATGTCTGTGGTACTTTGAACCATGAGCCATAGGTCCTCTTGACTGGCCATGTCTCTTGATGGCACCCTGGAAGCCTTTTCCCTTTGAAACTGCGCTGACATCGATCTTGTCTCCAGCTTCAAAAACATCTGCCTTGATCTCGTCTTTTACAGAGAATTCAGCGGCATTGTCAAGCTTGAATTCCTTAACGAATCTCTTGTAAGGGATTTCAGCCTTGTCGAATTTTCCTCTGTCCGGAGAGTTAACGAGTGTCTCTCTCTTGTCCATGAAGCCAACCTGTACTGCTTCATAGCCGTCTTTCTCCATCGTCTTAACCTGTGTAACAACACATGGTCCTGCCTGGAGAACTGTGACCGGTGTAAGAACTCCGTCTTCTGAGAAGATCTGAGTCATGCCGATCTTTGTTGCTAAAATAGCTTTCTTCATTTTAAATCCTCCTGTTAAACTACAGCGGAACACTTCCGTGTTCATACTAGAACAGCTTGTTCTCAACTGATTTGTTGCTGATGATTTTTGGACCTCCTTTTAATAAGGAAAGTTCCAGGTCCTGTCAGCGCTCGATCATCTTAAGATCTACATAAACTCCAGCAGGCATGTCGAGCTTCTGAAGAGCTTCCATAGCCTTGGCTGTTGGTGCGATAACATCGATAAGTCTCTTATGCGTTCTCTGCTCGAACTGTTCACGTGAATCCTTATACTTGTGGGTAGCTCTAAGGATTGTGATTACTTCCCTCTTTGTAGGAAGTGGAACAGGACCACTGACTTTTCCACCGTTCTTCTTAACAGAATCGATGATCTTTGCAGCACTCTGATCGATAAGTTTATGATCATAAGCCTTAAGTGTGATTCTCATTACCTGATTTGCCATAATTTGTCGCCTCCTATTAATGTACTATGTAACCAGTACAACAAGTTGGTGACTGTACACTCTCCCGTGCGTGTCGCGACTTTCCCGAAAAAATATTGGCCGATTTATGGGCCAATTGCTGCAGACATACACGTCGTTTCCGTCCCAAATGACGGACTATTGATGGTATACAGTGACTTGTCGCCAGTTTTAAAAATTGACATTCGCTCCACGGAAAACCTGCTCACCTCACGGCTCTGCAGCAACCTCACGCTTCACAGCTATCATGTCACAGCTGTGTTAGAATAACTTAATTTCAAGCTAAATGCAAGCACTTTTTTCAAGTTTTTTTGACGGGATTTTTCTTGATTTTAAAGGATTTTTCGGTGTTTTTGTATCTCTCTTTCAATCGGTTGTAGCGCCATGCCGCTATATGCTACAAGATATGGTTATCCACTTGATGCCTGGATTTTTTATGATTTTTCCACTACACTATGTATTTTTTTATTCCCGGGATAAGATTTAACAAGGCAGAGATCAAGAACGAAACTATATATATTATCACCACTGCAAGCGGCACCATTACAAGCGGGCAGCCCATGACATAACCTTTAAGTCCAAGGTATCCGTCCATTGCCAGAATAATAATCGGATGCACCAGATAAGCTCCAAAACTATATTTAGATAACTTAAGAACAAACTTTCCGGGTACTTTCCCGGGTGCAGCCACATATTTAAAGAAGACAAATATCCCCAGTACCCACAAAAAGACAAATACAGTGAAGTATGCAAAATATGTATTGCTGGCACTTCCTTTCAGTCTCGAATCGCAAATTGTAAGAGCTGCGGACATAAGCACGCCTGCAATCCCGGCAATATAGATTGCAGTCCTTATCCTTCCGGATATTTCCTTCTTATTAATATAGTAACCGGCTGCAAAAAAGAATGAATACCCCAGGATTGTATTCAGGTTCAGTTCATTTAAATGTGTATTCAGCACAGAAGATACGAATTCCAGTCCTGCAAAATCGCTCATCATGTCCAATATCTGAGGAATCACAAATGCAAACAAAAAAGAAAGTACCAGAAAGTATTTCGTAATCTTTTCAGATGATACAATAAGCCGGAAAACAGGAATGCAAATATACAGACCCATCAGCATCGGAAGGAACCACAGGTGGAAATAACTGGATAATGTTCCTTTTAAAATCGCAATTATTCCATCCCGCCAGTTTAAGATAGTTCCATAAACCAGGCTCCAGAATACATATGCGATCAGAAGCCTCAACACGTACTTTGTAAATATTCTCTTTATTGGAATTTCTCTGTCTAAAAACAAAGCTCCGCTTATCATGACAAACAACAGAACTCCGCCGCTGGCCACACAGTTGTATACCGTAAGTACCGTCCATGTTCCGCTTTTGACATCCGCGCCGGACCAGTAATACGAAGCAACATGAAGAAGCATTACCATAAATGCTCCGATTATCCTGAGATAGTCAAAATATGCAGTTCGCCCTACTTCTTTTTCAGACATAGAATAACCTCGTTACTACCCAGACAAGGGGTATGGTCCCCACGCAGAATATGTCCATGAGTCCTGTGGCCGATGTGGTGGTCCTGTAGTCGGCATTATACATTATGGCTATAAGGCTGATAATGGCTGCAGTCGGCATAGCGCAGTGAATGGTGATAACCGATGTAATGTCGCTGGCTCCCCATATCAGATAGGAAACAAAAAATGCCGCAAAAGGTGCCACCAGCAGTTTGACAAAAGCTGCTGCATAATATCTCCAGTTATTGAACAGATTCTTCAGTGAATAAGACGCAATGGTCGAACCAATAACCATCATGCTGAGCGGAGACGTTATCTGCCCGATAAAACTGATGGGCTGCATGACAACATCAGGAATCTGAATTCCCACAAGAAAAAGAATCAATCCCAGAACGGCTGCAATATTAGGAGGGTTGATCAGTTTCTTAACCGAGAACTTCATTGTGCCCTCATTGCCTCTTGTCAGCTGGAAAACCCCCAGACTGTACGCAAATATGTTCTGGTGAATATTCAGGATTGCAAGATATGATACTCCCAGGTCTCCCATCAGAGCCTGCCCTACCGGAAATGCAATGAATGCAGAGTTTCCGAAAGTCATCATGGCCTCATAAACGCCCCTGTCTTTTTTGCTGCCGGCAATTATACGGGCTGCGATCACTGCTATTATGGTAAGCAGTGCAAACATTCCCACTCCAGCGATCAGCAATATATATACATAATGTTTATTTTCGGCCGAAAGCCCGGTAACGGACGCAAATATCATGCACGGAGCTGCCCCCATGGTTACCATCTTTGACATTACCGAGTTTGATTCATCATTTAAAACATGTATCTTATATAAGAAGAAACCCAGAGCCATGGCCACGATTATCTTCAGCATTGCAGCAACAATATCCATACTTTTTTCCTTTCAACAATGTGGATTATACAATAATGTTCTCCCAATGTCATTTTTTGTTGTAACTTTTATCTTTTATGATAAAATTAACTCATTCAGACTATGTGCATCACTTGCACACGGATTTTTCAGGAGGAACAACTATGGCAGAACTTGAGCATGGCCCAGAATGTGACTGTGGCTGCAACGATGAACCAAATCCAACAATCACACTTGAATTCGATGATGGCGAATCGGTTCTATGCGAAGCATTATTTGTATTTGAAGTTGAAGACAAGGAATATGTAGCATTAGCACCTGTAGATGAAGAATCAGAAGATGTTTATCTTTATGAGTATTTTGAAACAGGTGAAGATGAGTTCGAACTCGGCGATATCGAAGACGATGCAGTATTCGATAAGGTTGCTGCAGAGTTTGACAAGATCATGGAAGAATATTACGAGGCTGAAGAAGAATAATCTCCGCCCCGCTCACCTATTCAAAGCAGAGGGTCAGACCTTAAGGGCTGACCCTCTTTTATCGAAGGGAAATTAATATGTGGTTAGCTGATAATTGGAAAGATTATGAAATACTGGATACTTCTTCAGGGGATAAGCTGGAGCGTTGGGGCAGGTATATCCTCAGGCGTCCGGATCCCCAGGTCATATGGAATACCCCAATGAATATTCCTGCCTGGAAAAAGCTGAACGGCCATTATCACCGTTCAAGCAAAGGCGGCGGTGAATGGGAATTCTTTGACCTGCCGCAGCAATGGTCCATAGGCTATGATCTTCCATGCTTTAAAGGCAGTGCTGATGGACATCTGACATTCCATCTGAAACCATTTAGTTTCAAGCACACCGGTCTGTTCCCCGAACAGGCTATAAACTGGGACTGGTTCTCTGCCCTGATAAAAGAAGCTGCCTCCAAAGGCCGTCAGATAAAAGTTCTTAACCTTTTTGCCTATACCGGCGGTGCCACATGTGCAGCTGCCAAGGCCGGAGCCCACGTAACACATGTAGATGCATCCAAAGGAATGACTGCATGGGCTAAGGAAAATGCAGCTTCATCCGGCGTGGATGAAACTCTTACCAGATGGATTGTGGATGACTGCCAGAAATTTGTAGAACGCGAGATCCGCCGCGGCAACAAATACGACGCCATCATTATGGACCCTCCGTCTTACGGCAGAGGACCTAAAGGCGAAGTCTGGAAGATGGAAGACAATATATTCGATCTCATACAGATCTGTTCCCAGGTTCTAAGTGATGACCCGCTGTTCTTCCTGCTTAATTCCTATACCACAGGACTGCAGCCTGCAGTACTTACATATATGCTGGAGACCATACTGACACCAAAATTCGGCGGCCATGTAGTCTCAGACGAGGTGGGCCTGCCGGTTTCCAAAAACGGGCTGGTCCTTCCATGCGGAGCCAGCGGCCGCTGGTCAAGATAGCTGGGGTACCGCCTCCCATAATATAAAAAGTCTTTACTGATGAACAATTCGGAGGACGCCTTGGAATTAATTAGCCTCCCGGACATTCGAAGCAGGGTAAGGATTTGGGACTTCAAGTCCGTGGAAATCCTTAGGCGAAATGAGAAAAGATTTTTTCGAAAATCTTTTCGAAATCGCCGGCCCAATGAGAATGTCCGGGAGGCTTACTAATTCCTGGTGTCCGGAGCTTGTTCAGAAGTAAAGGCTTTTTTATATGAGAGGCGGCACGCTCCAGCTTTGTTTTACAGTTCCTTTGGCTCGTATGTCAGGTCAACGCCCAGCTTTTTAAATGTGCGCTGATCACTGGCATTCAGACGGGCTGTGGTGTGCATCTGACAACCACGGAGCTTTGGAAGCTGCTTCAGTGCACTGGCGGCCTCCTCATCAGTAGTTGAAGCGATGGACAGGGCTACCAGCATTTCATCCGGATGCAGAAGCGGATTTTTGCTGCCGAGATATACTGTCTTTAAAAGGTTTACAGGCTGGAGAGATTCTGATGAAAGTATCTTCTTGCCGTCAGGAATTCCTGCCAGATATCTGAGAGCCTTAATAAGGCACACTGCCGAAGGTCCCATTACATCCCCTGTATGACCAAGGATGATCGTGCCGTCTTCAAGTTCCAGGGTAGTTGCCACATTTCCCGTTTCTTTTTCAAGCTTCCTTGCCTCTGCGACTACTTTTCTATCCGTAGGTGTAAGTCCTTCCTGGTTCATCAGGATCTTTATCTTGTTCAGTTCTTCCGGCTTCTTTGTTCCTTCGGCTATTCCTACTGCTGCCTGGAAATATCTTCTGATAATTTCCTGGTCTCCGGCCTCCTGACAGACTGCATCATCTATTATGCAGTTTCCCGCCATATTTACACCCATGTCCGTAGGTGAAGAATATGGGCATGAACCGTAAATTCCCTCAAACATGCTTCTGAGGACAGGGAATATTTCTATGTCTCTGTTGTAATTAACAGTAGTTTCGCCATAAGCCTTAAGGTGATATGGGTCGATCATGTTAATGTCATTAAGGTCTGCTGTAGCGGCCTCATAAGCCAGATTAACCGGATGATTAAGAGGCAGATTCCAGATAGGGAATGTCTCAAACTTTGCATAGCCTGCATCGATTCCCCGGCTGTGCTCATTATAAACCTGTGAGAGGCATGTGCTCATCTTGCCTGAGCCAGGTCCCGGAGCAGTAACTACTATAAGAGGACGTGTGGTCTCAATATAATCGTTCTTTCCATAGCCATCATCGCTTATAACTGTATCAATGTCTGTAGGATATCCCGGGATAAGAAAATGATGGTAGACCTTAAGATTTTCCTTCTCCAGCTTCTGCTGGAATAATTCTATGCTATGTGCAGGGGTATACTTGGTAATTACAACGCTGCTGACATAAAGGCCTTTTCCGCGGTATTCCCGGACAAGTCTCAGCACGTCCTCATCATATCCAATGCCCAGGTCCTGACGGATTTTATTGTTCACAATATCCTCTGCGCTGACCGCCATTATCATCTCGGCTTGGTCTTTCAGCTGAAGAAGCATCTGCAGTTTACTGTCCTGCTTAAATCCCGGAAGTACACGGGATGCGTGCATGTCATCAAGAAGCTTACCGCCAAATTCCAGATACAGTTTGCCGCCAAACTGGCCTATACGCTCCTTAATGTGCTCTGACTGCATTTTTAAATATTTATCGTTATCAAAACCTATCTTCATTTCTTATTTCCCCACACCAGATTCTGTTTTAACCGGAGCATACATGGCTCCCGGGCATACAGACCAATCAAACTGTCTACCCATAAAAAAACAACGGATTTATTTTAGCACTTTGCCTTTTATAATGCATCAACTAATTCAGTGATATTGCTTTATTTTTATTGGTCTTCATCTTTTATAAATGCAAAAGGGAACAGGCAGGTGCCTGTTCCCTTTAAGGTCTTTAAAAATTTCTGATTAAAGTGAAGCTGCTGCTGCAAGGCAGATCGAAAGGTACTTCTCTTCTGCTGTTGAGCTTCTTGATGTCATGATAACCGGGCACTTAGCTCCTACAATGAATCCGCCCATCTTAGCATGGCAGAATCCTGCAAGCATCTTTCCAAGAGAGTTACCCTGATGGATATTAACTGCAAGAAGAACATCGCAGTCACCTGCACATGGAGACTCATATCCCTTGTCCTTAGCGATCTCAGCATCTGTAGCACAGTCAAACTGGATAGGTCCTTCAACGATACATCCTGTGATCTCGCCGCGCTGGTTCATCTGCTTGAGCTCATCACCATCGATTGTCTCCTGCATCTTAGGATCAACCTTCTCCTTGCATGCAAGGCATCCAACCTTAGGGCAGTCATAACCAAGTGCGATCATTGCATCAACTGTGTTCTGGATGATCTGCTTCTTCTGCTCGAGTGTAGGATATGTAACCATACCGCCGTCAACAGGAGCGATAAGCTTATGGTATGCTGAAGGAGCTTCGAAGATTGCGAAGTGGCTCATAAGTCCGCCCTTGCCAAGTCCTGTCTCTTTGTTAACTACTGCACGAAGATAAATGCTTGAGTCAACATGGCCCTTCATGAGGAAGTCACCCTTGCCCTCGTTGATAAGTGCAACTGCCTTCTTAGCTGCCTCTGTAAGATCAGGTACATCATAGATATCCTCGTCAGGAACTTCCATTCCGATTTCGCCAAGGATTCTTACGATCTCAGGCTTGTCACCAACCAGTACAGGCTTTACAAGGCCCTGATCTGCTGCTCTCTTAACAGCCTGAAGGCTGTGCTCATCTGCTGCAGCTGCAACTACAATACGGCTAACCTTTGTGTTGCCCTTTAACTTCTTTTCGATAATTTCGTCAAATGATGTATAAACCATTTTAAACAACCCCTTTCAAATTTGAATCTGTTTTTCTTTCTTTATCTATCCCGAAGCCCCACTTAAGCTCCGCAATATACTCTCTTAGTCTACCATTTAAGGCTTCCAAAACACAAGCTGTATTAATATCTTTGCGAATATTTTTATGATTTTTTTCTTCAAAGGCCGCCCACAGCACACTTTTTATTTATTCCACGCTTGCCGGCACTTCGCTTTGTCCAAGTTCGGCCCTTAAAGCAGGATATGCATCACCGATCCTTCCCATGGTCCGGTTATAGGACTCTACGCCGTACGCTGTACTTCCCACAGGCCATGCATCTGAGCTGAGGGACGGATCCAGAGGATCTATGTAGTAAGTTCCGTTGTTTCCTACTTCGACCCATGTTGGAAGTACATCCACTCCCGTCAGTTTGACTTTGCCGTTATTGAGCTTTTCATAAGTGAATGAAAATACCAATCCGTCTTCCGTATATCCACGGTAGTCGTCTTCATTCATTACATCTCTTCGCTGGCTTGAAATTGCGTTTCCCATGGAATAAAGGCAGTATGTTGTATTGCCGCTGCTTCCGTTAAGTACATCAAATTCCTGAATAACATGCGGGTGACCGCCTACTATCATATCAACACCGAGATTACACATTTCCTGAGAAATTTCTTCTTCATAAGAATTAGGGTAATCTGTGTATTCATCTCCCCAATGCATGAAAAATACTGTCACATCGCAGCCCGCACTGTCCATTGTCTTAAGATCCTCGCTGACTGAAGCATACAATGAGTCCAGATCGCTGTAGCAGAAGGAATTTACCAGGTCTGCTGCATCAGCATCCATGGCTATGCCATTAAGCGATTTGTCCTCGTCCGGATCTGATCTGGTGTCGTACGTATAGCATGCAAAGCCGAACTTGATACCATTAATATCCTTTATCAGCACATAGCTTTCATCTTCGCTGAGCCTAGTTCCCACATGATCCAGGCCCTCTTCATTCAGAAGCTCCTGTGTGTGGGTAAGGCCCGTAGTCCTGCAGTCATATGCATGGTTTGTAGCCGTGAGGCACATGTCCACACCTGCGTCTTTAAGAGCTGTGACAATGGAATCAGGTGCATCAAATACCGGATATCCTGTAGGATCGTCATCTCCGCCGCAAGGCACTTCGAGGTTTACAATCATGTAATCATACGCCGACCAGTATGCCGCTATGTCTGTAAATGACGCAGAAAAGTCATAACTTCCGTCGTCCTGCAGCGCTCCGTTCAATACGGAATTGTGCAGCAGAATGTCTCCTGTTGCACCTACACTGGCCGTGCTGACAACAGCAGGTGAAGGAGGTCCCGGTGCGTACCCGGTCTCCGTATTTACCTCAACCTCGGTTGTTTCGCCATTATCGTCAACGATCACCTGGGTCTTAGGCGCAGATGAGGCATTGTGATTTACAATTATTACAACAGCCACAACCACAATGGCTATGACTACAAGAGCGACAGCCGCTATGCGCAATATCGCCATTATCTTTCTTTTGCGTCTTCTGTAATATGATCTTGATTTTTTCTTTGCCATTACAAGCTCCCGCTTATGCTTTTCTCCTGCCTACGTTCATCTGTCCATAAAGCAGTAGATCACTTTTTGTTTTTAAACACCCATTTTCTCTGTATGCCATAGCTGAAAATGAACAGGCACGCATCAACCACACACTTAATGACTACGGACCAGAATCCCATTACGCAGAACACACAGTCGGTCAGCAGATCTACAAGTATAAATGACAATAACATCTGACAAAGAGCAAGCAGATAATATCTTTTTACAGTTCCTCCAAGATCCGAGCAATCCTTGAAAACAACCTTTCTGTTGATTATGAAGTTAACGATCGAAGATATGACTCTTGATGCTACTGTTGCTATCAGATTTGTGGTTATGTACAGGTTCCATTTGCCCTGGAATATCGCTGCAATAAATGATGCCTCCTCACTTACCTTGCTGTCCAGATTCCAGATGGCACTGCAGACTGCAATTGCGATGGCAAATATGCCGATATCCACCACCCAGCTTGTCAGTGAACTGAGGATAAACTTAAGGAAATAACCTAAAACTATCTTATATATCTTAAATGAATCCTTAAATATATTGAAATGGCTCGATGCATTATCATCAATATAAATGGTTGTTATCGGAACCTCGCGGTATTGTATCTTGTTATTCATCATGGATATGAACATACTGGTTTCATATTCATATCTGTCTCCCTTAATGGTCGAGAATGTCTCAAACCATTTTGCCGGAATGACCCTGAGACCCGTCTGTGTATCCTTCAGCTTAATTCCAATGGCAAATCTGTATACCACGCTTGAAATATTGTTTCCGGCCCTGTTCGTCCATGGTATTCCTGACTTTTTAAAATCACGGCCTCCGATTATCACACTGTCAGGCTCTTCTACAAATGCCTTAAGGCAGTCCTGTATGCTCTTAAGGTCATGCTGTCCGTCTGCATCACAGGTTACTGCACCGTCAATATCCTGCCTGTTTTCACTAAGATACTTAAATGCTGTTTTAAGTCCGGCACCCTTTCCCTTGTTCACCTCATGGACCAGAAGAGTTACTTCCGGATGGGCTTTTGCCTGTTCAAATATCGGATCAAATTCCTCTCCGCTGCCATCGTTGATTATTATGATATCATTCATTCCGGCCCCAAGCAGGCTGTCAAGAAATGTTATCATTTTTTCATCCGGCTTATATGCCGGCATAATTATTGCTGTTTTCACTTTATTTTCTTTCTTAAACCCCAGGTTAGTCCTGCGTTTATAAATTATTTTCTGTTTCGCGTCTGCGTTCTGTTCTGTCCTGTCTGGCTTCTTCGCTGCGTGCCGCCCGAAGAGCCCGCCTGCCCCTGCTGAGCCCTTCTTCTCTGGGCCGCAAGTCTTCTCCTGCGTCTGCGTTCAGCCTCTTTTTTGCGTTTTATGTGCGCCGCTATCAGCAAAACAATTATCAGTATTATCAATATTCCGATAATGACCGCCGCAATAATCAGGATTGTCTTTACAACCTGGGCAGTTCCGGCGCCTTTAACGCTTTCAGCCTCTGTTGTTTCCGTTTCTGTACTTGCTGGAACCGTGATCACAGTTTCGACTGTACCTCCGGTTTCATCCGTAACCGTGGTAACTACGGTCTCAGTGGCAGCTTCTGTAGCCGTCTCCTGTTCTTTTGCCTTCTCCTGCTCGTCGTAAGAGACAATATGTTCCATCATGTCATTGGATGTATCTGCGCCCACATTCGTCCTGTAAAGGCCGAATAACGAGCAGTTTATCTGGGATATCCTGTCATCTGAATAATCCACATTGCCGTCATCATCGTAACCGTCACTGACATAGAACCACATCCATTGCTGGGACTGATGCTCTTTATATGCAGCTTTCGCTACCTCCACAGCAGTCTGTCCGCCATAATCCGAAAGCGGAACCCTGCAGTTAAGTTCTATCTGATTTTCCTCATAAAGATGAAAATACGCTTTAGGCACATCCCACGTCCCGTACTTAGTAACCGAATCAGTATACTTCGTGGAATCCCCCGTGCTCTCAAGCGCCTCTGCTACTGCGGCAGCACACATCTTATGTTCAGGATGACCGTACTCGCCATCAAAATCATGAGTTACCGTAACCTGAGGCTTAAATCTCCTGATGGTCTCCACCATGTATTCAACCAGCTCGTCGTAATCAACTATGTCGTATATCAGGTCTTCATCATCCGGCCACTCGTCCACAAACTTACCCATCTGCGGATAATGAGTTATTCCCATGGCCCACAGTCCATTCAGCTGCTCATGCTGCCTGTAAACTTCAGTCAGACTGAGATCACACATGTAAGCTATCTGCACCCTGTACTCGCCGCCATTATTATACGTAGCCATGGCTGCGCCAAGGAACAGTATTTCATCGTCCGAGTGTGTGGATATGATCAGCATGTCGGCTTCATCATAAGGAGTCTCCCACTGCTGCACCCAGCTTGGAATTTCTCCGGATATGCCATAAATATCACATACCGATGTCTGCTCGGCAGAAAGAGTAATATTGGCCTCTGTTGAGCTGGACGGCAGTTTTACAAGT
>R11__coassemble_1297_pt1 | contig 14297 bp, 8 predicted proteins | sample R11__metabat2_high_PE_009 | metagenome-assembled genome bin R11
CTATATCACTATTGTTATATTCCAGATACTCATCCATCCACTTCAGGCGTCCGTTGATCCAGTCTTTAAGAAAATCAACATTTTCTTCGTAGGTCTCATCCGGAATGCGCATGAGGTAGGAGTACTGTCCGTTTACAAGCCAGCCGGCTTCATCGAAATTGCGCTCGATAACGGAAGCATACTCTGTTACAAAGGTATCGATAAATCCGCCCTCCAAGGCAAGGCTTTCAAAAAGCCCGTGATTTTCGCTGTATTGCTGCTTTACAGCGTCCTTAAATTCATCAAATTCCAAAAGGTAATTGTAGACCAGATTCCAGCTGGCCCGCTTACCCTCGTAGGAGTTAAGGCCATCTTCTGAATTATAATAATCAGGATATTGTTCTTCCCAGGCATTTCCCATAGACTGGTCGTAGTCCCAGACCGGACCGGCGTAAAGAACCCCGTCCTTATAGTAGAAAAATACTGAAGAGTAGTCCACGTCCACGGATTTTACAAATTCGTTCAGGACATAGTATTTTGCAAAGGATTCTTCGTCGATTATATCAAGCACTTCTGAGTAATCATAAGTCATAAGTGCGCTGTCAAGTGCGTCCAACACATCTGTTATTGCACTAAGTTGGGCCTTAGTTGGCTCTTCCGGTTCGTTAACCGCGAATCTCAGGTTGTGGTCTGTGGTTATGTAGGTAACGCCTTCTTCGTCCTTTCCGGCTTCATATTCAATGAGAAAGTCGCCGCTTTCCGTGTCGATGGCAACACGGTCGCTGCCGGCTTCCACTTTTTCGGTAATATTGTAGCAGCCAAGAAATGTACCGTCTAAATATACTTCCACGATTCGCTGGTCAGGGGTATATTGAAGCTCCATACGGCTGGCCAGGTCTAAAACCAGAAAATTGCGCATCAGTGTAGGATCAAAACAATTGGCAAGAAGGCACCAGGTCTTTGCGCACCCAAGCCCAAGAATTTCCTGTTTTTCGCTGAACTTGATGTTGTATGGTTTTTTTGCTCCTTCGGCAGTGGAATTGCCCCGGACTTTTATTTTGCTGTCAGTGGATTCCAGCATGGTGCTGTCAGTATCGACAATGACTACGTCGGCGTCTACATATCCGTCGGACTTTTCAAGGGAGCTTCCTACGTTATCCTTGGTGGAAATATAGATCTGGGGAACGTCTCCTGCAGCATAGTTGTCTTTGTCAGGTGAAGTTTCTGATGATATATCATCAGTAGCTGGAACAGTCGTTTCAGCTACTGATTCAGACTGCGCAGAACCGCAGCCGCAAATGCATATGATAAGAAGAGTAATCGTAATGTAAAGCGCTGTTACATGTATTCTTTTGGACATTAAATATCACTCCTTTTCCCCAAAACAGTTCTTCCCCAAGTTGAATACATAATACCCCATAAAATAAGAAAATCACAATAAATTTGCAATTGAACCATGCAGATTGTATCATAAGTAAAAATAATCTGAAGTTTAAAGAAAGTTTCGCCAATGATGACCTCAAAAAAGTCAGTGACCGTAAAATTGATATGTCTCATATGTGCATGCCTGCTGCTGTGCAGCTGCCAGAGCCGTACGGGAGAAAGTACAGTAACTGCAGTTACAGAAACAACTGCTACAGAGACCACTGCGGTCGAAACGGAAACAGAAGAGACTACGGTGGAGGCTTCCGAGGAATTTATCAATTCTGTAAGTGAGAGAGTGTATGGCGCCATCAGGGAGTATGCTCTTTTCTTTGTGTACCAGTCCTTTGATCTGGATTCATATCTTGCCGGCGAGTGCAGCCTGAGGGATTATATCCTTGGAGGTGATACATACAACAGAATATATGCGGAATATTATAATTTCGAATTTATAGAATCCTATGAATTTGAAGAGCTGGAGGCTTCAAATTATATTATCATCTCGGACAGCTGTTTTACGGCGGAGATAAATTATAAGCTGAATATTACATTTACTGACCCGGAGCAGCTTAACGATGATTACCAGCATCTACATGCCATCTGGACTTTTGTGAAAGAAAATGATACCTGGATGCTCGTCAGCTCTGAAAGGATTGGAGACGAGATAGACAGTCTGGACGAGCAGAAAACAGAGCTGGCAGATGACGATGACGGCATAGAGCTTGTTGCAATAAGGGAAAATGAATACAGCGGCATGCTGATGATAATTAAAGATCCGTCAAGAGTCTTCTGCGGAACTATACCTGAATTCGGTTACTTCTACGGAGATACAGTTTCTGGAATAATAGATAACTATAATTCAAACGGCATAAATGTTGTGGCCGGCATTAACGGCGGAAACTTTGTGGACAATGGAGTGGGAAATACCGCGACAGCCATGCCGTTGGGTCTGGTGATTGCAAACGGGCAGGTAGTCATGGCAGAAAGCGGAGAAGACGATGATGCAGCGTATCATATTGCCGGTTTCAATTATGACAATGAATTCGTGATGGGCACAATGACTGTAAATGAAGCCCTGCAGCAGGGAATAAGGGATGCCATTTACTGCACGGAAACCACAGGACCTTTCCTGGTGCAGGATGGTGAAATATTGTGGGATCAGATTCCGGATACAGCCACATACGGCGCCGGTAAAAATCCCCGTACAGCCATCGGCCAACGTTCGGATGGAGCAGTGCTTTTGCTGACAGTTAACGGCAGACAGCCGGACTCTTTGGGGGCATCTTTTGCGGAGCTTGCCCAGATCATGTATGATAATGGCGCAGTAAATGCGGCCGCAATGGACGGCGGCACGTCATCACAGATGATATATGAAGGTGAGATACTGAATCACCCTTATTCGGCATTTGGCCCGCGGCTGTGCCCGACTGCGTGGCTTGTGCTTGCCAAAGAGAATGATTAAGAAACATAAAAATGCGGATGGCGATTGGCCGTCCGTTTTTTGTTGTTAAAAATTAATGGAAAAAGTGCAAAAAGATGTGGGCTAAACAATATGGTAAGTTGGCATCATTTATCGTTGACTGATAATTAAAGATAGTGCTAAACTATCCACGGTTTGTTGGTTTTTTAATTCTTTTCGGGAGGAATTATGGGAGGATTTTTTGGTGCGGTATCAAGCCGCGATGTGACTTTAGATGTTTTTTTTGGAACAGACTATCATAGCCACCTTGGAACACGTAACGCCGGCATGGCAATGTGGAACAAGGAAGAGGGCTTTAAAAGGCAGATTCATGCCATTTCAAATACACCATTCAGAACAAAATTTGAAGGAGACCTGAACGGGCTTCTCGGCACCAGCGGTATCGGCTGTATCAGCGATTCCGATCCGCAGCCGCTGCTTGTAAGAAGCCATTTGGGAGTATATGCGCTGACAACTGTCGGCATCATTAACAATGCAGAGGAGATAGTTGATCATTTCTTTTCTGATCATGGCCATCAGTTCATGGCAATGAGCTCGGGTGCAGTCAATACCACTGAGCTGGTTGCCGGCCTTATTAATGAAGGCGAGACAATTGTTGAAGGCATCAAGAATGCAGGCGACAGCATTAAAGGCTCCATGACAATGCTGCTTCTCATGAGCGACGGAAGCATTATCGCAGCAAGAGACAAGCATGGCCGTCTTCCTGTCATCATAGGAAAGGGGCCTGAAGGCTACTGTGTGGCTTTTGAGTCATTTGCATTCCAGAAGCTTGGATATTCAAATCATTATGAGCTTGGAGCAGGAGAGATAGTAAGGATTTCCCTGGATGGAGTAGAGGTGCTTGCACCTGCAACCCACAAGAAAAAGATCTGTGCATTCCTGTGGACATATTACGGATATCCAAACTCAACATACGAAGGAACGAATGTTGAGGTGATGAGATACAGAAACGGTGCCATCATGGCCCGCAGTGAGATTGAGAGAGGAATTCTGCCGGATGTGGATTCTGTATCAGGCGTTCCTGATTCGGGCGTTCCTCATGCCATAGGCTTTGCCATGGAGAGCAAGAAAACCCTTGCCCGCCCATTTGTAAAATATACGCCTACCTGGCCTAGAAGCTTTATGCCTACCAGCCAGAACGTACGTAATCAGGTGGCCAAGATGAAGCAGATCCCAATCCCTGAACTTATCAAGGACAGAAAGCTTCTGTTTGTGGACGACTCCATCGTACGAGGAACCCAGCTGAGAGAAACAGTCAACTTCCTCTACGGCGCGGGCGCCAAGGAAGTACACATGCGTAGTGCGTGTCCTCCGCTGATGTACGGCTGCAAGTACCTGAACTTCTCCAGAAGCAATTCCGAGATGGAACTGATCGCAAGACAGGTCATCCAGAAACTGGAAGGAGAGGATGGTGTCAAATTCATCCATGAGTATTCAGATGCCACCACAGACCGTGGACAGGCCCTGCTTAAGGAAATCTGTACTACACTTGGATTTGACTCCCTGGGTTACCAGAGCGTACAGGGAACCCTGGATGCCATCGGCATTGACCCTGAAAGCGTTTGTACATACTGCTGGACAGGCAAGGAATGACAATAAAATAATGATAAAATCCCGGATGCATTGCAACCGGGATTTTTTGTTGAATTTGAAAATTTCGAGAAAATCATATAATATATCGTTATCAAGCAAAAATAATATATGAAAGAAAATTGAACAAACATGAAAAGAAAAACAATAGCGCTGTTAATAGTTCTGGTAATGGTGTTCCTTTGCGCGGGAAGTGTATTTGCAGATGAAAACAATGCAGCAGCCGGGCAGGTGCCGGAAGAGGAATCTACATCCTTCAATACCGAGGAGGAAAATGCCGGTCTGCTTTATGTAACTGCAGCTGAAGAGACGTGTGAGCACGATATGACTGCAGTTGAAGCCGTTGACCCGACATGTGAGAGCGACGGAAACAGCGCATACTGGGCATGCTCTGTATGTGGAAAGTATTTCGAAGACTCTGAGGGCGAAAATGAGATTGAAGCGGATTCTTGGGTGATACCTGCACACGGACATAGTTATGAAAACGGCATCTGCATTTACTGTATGAAGGAAGAGCCTGAATACGTTCCGGTAACCGGATTTGTTCTGGAAGGCGGAATATACAGATATTATGTTAATGATGAGTTTATGGCAGATTATACAGGCATCATCAAAACTCCTATCGACGGGATTAATGCCTGGTATTATGTAAGCAATGGTGTGTATGATGACACGGCCACAGGACTGGCCCAAAAAGCGGACGGTTCAAGCAAGAACTGGTATTACGTAAGCAATGGAAAGTACGTCAGCACAGCCAAAGGTCTTGCACGTAAGGCGGACGGTTCAAGCAAGAGCTGGTACTATGTAAGCAATGGAAAGTATGTCAGCACAGCCACCGGTCTGGCAAAGAAGGCGGACGGAAGTGACAGCAACTGGTATTATGTTCTCAATGGAAAGTATACTAAGAATACAGGTATCACCCAAAAGGCAGACGGTACAAGCACGAAATGGTTCTATGTAAGCGACGGAAAGTACGTCAGCACAGCCGCAGGTCTTGCAAAAAAAGCAGATGGTTCAAGTACAAAATTGTATTATGTCCTTAACGGAAAATATACAAAGAATACCGGTCTTGCACGTAAGGCGGATGGAAGTGACAGCACATGGTATTACGTTCTTAACGGAAAGTTTGTTTCAGGCATAGAGACCGTATGCTCAAAGGCAGACGGCAGTTCGGATAAGCTGTATTACGTAAAGAAAAGCATATACACCAAGGCAACACTCACGTTTGTAATCGATGGCGTTAAGTACGCAGTAACAAAGGGAAAAGCTGTAAAAAGTGACTGGATAATTGTGCTTGACCCAGGCCATGACCTGTACCACATTGGTGGTACATATAACGGAATTTCAGAAACGGAAGTTAACTGGTCAATCGCTCAATATCTGAAAGCGGAGCTGGATAAATATGACGGAGTACAGGTTTTAATAAACAGGGAGTCTCTTGATTGTGCCTGGACCGGTGCCGGTTATGATACCGGCTCCTGTCTTAAATACAGGTGTGAATACGCTAAAAATGTTAATGCAGATTTCCTTATTTCTGTTCACAATGACTGGTCGTCTAACAGTGAAACTACCGGATGCCTGATGCTGTGCCAGAATAAGAATTACAGGAGTGATCTTCACGAGCAGAGCGAGGGCATGGCAAATGCCATTACGGCTGAACTTACAAAGCTTGGACTTTATTACCGTGGAATTTGGGAATTGAATATAGATGATGGCAGAACATACCCGGATGGCAGCATTGCGGATTATTACGGGATACTGAGATATTCTAAATTATACGGTGTGCCTGCTGTCATAGTTGAGCATTGCTGTTATTCAAATAAGAGCGATGTGTCAAAGTACCTTTCGAGTGAGAAGAAGCTTAAAAAACTGGGTGTGGCAGATGCAACGGGTATTGCTAATTATCTGGGACTGAGTCTGAAATAACACAGTAATGCAGGGCAAAAAAAAGGAACGCGAAAGCGTTCCTTTTTTAGTCGGGGTAACAGGACTCGAACCTGCGACCTCTTGATCCCAAATCAAGCGCTCTAGCCAAACTGAGCCACACCCCGATTCGCGTTACCGTTATCAGCAACATTCGTTATTATATAGATAACAACGGGATATGTCAAACACTTTTTTTAAAAAGTTTGAGGCTGGCAGTTTGGCAGGTGCGGCCTGTCAGACGGTGGCGCTTTGTGCTGTAAGGGCCCGTTTAAACTGGGTATCAAAAAGCTTACGGTAAGTGCCGTTGAGCGCCAGGAGTTCATCGTGGGTTCCGCTCTCACAGATCCGTCCGTCATCCAGGACCATGATCCGGTCGGCTGACATGATGGTAGAAAGCCTGTGAGCTATTATCAGGCTGGTCCTTCCCACCAGCAGCGGCTCAATGGCATCCTGGATGGAATCCTCGGCAATGGAGTCAAGGGAAGATGTGGCTTCATCCAGGATGATGATCCGGGGATTTTTAAGCAGGACTCTGGCGATGGAGATACGCTGCTTTTCACCGCCTGAAAGCCTGAGGCCTCTGTTTCCTACCAGGCTGTCGTAGCCATCGGGAAGAGAGGAGATGTAGTCGTGAATATGGGCAGTCCGGCAGGCCTGAATGATCTCCTCTTCGGTGGCATTTTCGTTGGCGTAGAGCAGATTGTCCCGGATGGAACCGTTAAAAAGGTAAGTTTCCTGAGTGACAATGCCGATGCTTTTTCTCAGGGCTTCAAGCGGGCAGTCCTTAACGTTTATGCCGCCGATAGAAACACTTCCCTCGTTTACATCGAAAAGTCTCGGGATCAGGTTGGTAATGGTGGTTTTTCCGGCACCGGATATGCCAACCAGAGCATATGTTTTTCCTTCAGGGATGGTGAAGCTGACATCTTTAAGGACCTGCTTCCTGTGCCTGTAGGCAAAACGGACATGATCAAATTCAATGTCGCCGCGGACAAGGTCAATTCCGGCCGGGTGCCCGCTTTCAGTGATCTCGGGCTTTTTGTCAAGGTAGGCAAAGAGTCTTTCAAACAGTGCAAAAGACCTGGTGAAGGTTACCTGCAGATTGAACAGAGAAGAAATCGGTGCATAAAGCCTTGATGCCAGGGCAACAACAGCCACGATGGTTCCCACTGTCATTTCGGTATTGGAGAGCAGAATAAGACCGCCTGCAAGGTAGATGATGACCGGGGCCAGGGAAGTAAAGAAGTTCATCATGGCCTGGGAAAACTGGCCGGTAGCCTGCTCCTTGATGGTGATGTCTGTAACTTTTTGATTTGTTTTTTTGAAATTATCACATTCCAGTTCTTCACGGTTGTACAGTTTAACCAGGGTAGAACCGCTGACAGAAAGCGTTTCACTGATCTGCTGGTTCTGGATGTCCTTGGTTTCCTGGGCTTTCTTGGTCAGGATCCATCTTCTCTTAGCCGCCCACCTTGTTGGAATCTGCATTATAGGTACCAGAACAATGGAAATGGCGCCCAGAAGAGGATTCATTATAAACAGTGTTACGGCAGTAAAGATTATGATAAATATATTGCTGACAAGTGCAGTCAGGGTCTCGGTAAGGACTCCCTGGACTCCGTCTATGTCTGCGGTCATCCTGGTGATGATGTCACCGGGTCTTTCGTTAGTAAAAAAGCTCTGGGACATGCCTGTCAGATGGACATACATTTCGTTCCTCATGTCACGGATGATATTCTGGGAAAGCTTTGAAGTAACGTAGCGCTGCAGCAACATCAGGACGGAGGTCACAATTATGACTGCCAGGTCGGCCGCGATCAGGATAAGCAGCAGTCTGCGGTTGCGCCCATAAAGCGCGTCGTCAACAATGGCTGCGGTGATAAGGGAAGGAAGAAGCCCTATTCCCGCCTGGGCGATATTCAGCAGTAAAATGCCCACAACGTGCAGCTTGTATGGACTGAGATAGGAAAATATCCGCTTAAGAAACGGACGGGTAACCTTGGTCCGGTTCTTTTTTTCTTCGGGGGTTAAAAACTGATTTCTGTCCGGACCACCTATTGGTGGTCTTCCCGGTCCAGCGCCTGGGAGTCCTGGTCTCATGACTGCCTCCTTTGTCCGTGTTCGGTATGTTCTGCATCTATTTGGGCGCAGATTTTGCTGACTAATTTTTCCAACTGATCCATGTCTTCACTGTCCAGACCTTTAAAAAGCCGGGAGTAGATTTGTTCCTCGGCGTTAATGTGTTCCTGCTTAAAATCTTCTGCTTTTTCAGTTGGGAAAAGCAAAAAACTGCGGCCGTCGTTTTCGTTTCGCTCGCGTTTAATGAACCCTTTTTCTTCAAGAGAAGCACACTGCCTGGCCACAGCAGCCTTATTGACGTCAAATTTTTCACATATTTCCTTCTGGGTAACGCCGTTTCCGTGGTGGATGAAGTGAAGGACCCTCCGCTCACCCTGGCCCAGTTTGCTTCCCTGGTCGGCAGAAGCGGACATGCGCCGTATGGTACGAAGGATGCGGTTAATGTCTCTGTTAAGATTGCTCATAGTTGCCTCTTTTAAGTTGGTTGACACGTCAACCAAATAGTTGATATGTCAACTATAATATTTTTCGCCAGGTTGTCAAGAAAAATTTTGTTTTATCCGGACTGAATGGAAATCTCGCAGTTTTGACCATGTTGAAAATCAAAATCGCAAAATATATAATGGCAACAGAACTTAAGTAAAAATAATAAAGACAGGCAAATAAAATTAGAAATGGCAAAAGATTTTACAAAAGACTTTACAGAAGGAAAGATAGTGGGACCGCTGGTGAGATTTGCGGTTCCGCTTTTTCTTGCCAACCTTCTCCAGATAGTTTACAACATGGCGGACATGATGATAGTTGGAAATGTCTGCGGCCAGGTGGGACTGTCTGCTGTGTCGGTGGGCGGTCAAATGACAGACTTTTTTACTATCCTCATTCTTGGATTTTCAAATGCTGCCCAGGTCATAATATCGCAGCTGCTGGGAGCTAAGAGAAGGGATAAACTGGGAAAATTTGTCGGAACATTTGCCATAACACTGATCGTGGCTGCACTTATAAACACGGCAGCGGCATTGATACTGAGAAGACAGATACTGATATGGCTCAACACTCCTGCAGAGGCTTTTGACGAGGCACTCAGATACTCTGTCATATCAATGAGCGGCATCATATTTGTGTTTGGGTATAACGCAGTCAGCGCAGTAATGAGAGGCTTGGGAGATTCGAAGAGACCCTTTATGTTTATTGCCGCAGCAGCCGTTTTAAATGTTATCGGTGATCTGATTCTTGTGGCAGGCCTTGGTATGGGCGCCATGGGCGCTGCTCTTGCCACAGTGGCAGCTCAGGCCATAAGCTTTGTAAGCGCACTTGTTTACCTGGCAAGGCACAGAAAAATGCTGGGATTTGAAATGAGCCGGTCGGATTTTAAATTAGATTGGGGACTTTTTAAGACTCTGCTTAAGCTGGGAGTTCCAATGGCACTTAAGAGCGCTGCAGTATCATTCTCGATGCTTTTTACAACATCGTTTATCTGCAGCTACGGTCTGGCAGTAACAACAGTAACCGGAATTGGAAATAAAATAAATCAGATCGGAAATCTGGTAGCGACCTCACTGAATACAGCCGGAGCGACAATGATAGGTCAGAACATAGGTGCTGAAAGGTACAACAGGGTGCCTAAGGTAATGATGACTGTATGGGGGATAAACATCGCCATAAGTGCACTTCTGGCCGGTGTGATAGTAGCATTTCCAGAGTGGTTCTTCTCGCTTTTTGCATCAGACCTTTACAGCGTGGATGCGGCCCTTGGCGTGACAGTAATGACTGTTGCACTCCAGTATGTGCCGTTGGCTGTGCTTTCCCTTTTTGCATGTGCATTCAGATCAGGGGCAAATTCACTGATAAACGGAAGCGGAAATTTTGCGGTTAACATGAGCGTGGCACTGCTGGATGCATTAATCCTCAGGATCGGTCTGGGACTGCTTCTGGGTCTGGCCTGCGGCTGGGGATACAAGGGATTCTGGTACGGAAACTATATAAGCGCATTTACACCGTTCTTCATCGGAGTAGTATTCTACTTTACGGGCAAGTGGAAAACCAGAAAAAATGTGGTAAAAGATTGACGGGGCGATTTCGCCGCATAGACATAATCGGCTGGAAATGGTATGATTAACAAAATTGCATTTCAATAAAAGAAAGGACACAGACATGTTAAAGGACAATAAGATCTGGGTAGCAAAAGCAGGCGAAAAGGATTTGTTCCTTTTGCCAAACATGGCCAACAGACACGGCATAATCGCCGGCGTAACAGGTACAGGTAAGACCATAACTCTCAAGGTAATGGCTGAAAGCTTTTCCGACATGGGAGTTCCTGTATTCTTCAGTGATGTCAAGGGCGACTTAAGCGGCATGTGCCAGCCAGGCACAGACAGTGAAGACATGCAAAACCGCATAAAGAACTTCGGAATCGAAAACTGGCAGTATAAGTCATATCCTACGTGCTTCTGGGATCTTTTTGGAGAGAAAGGCCATCCTGTAAGGGTAACGATGTCAGGTCTGGGACCAATGCTGCTGGCAAGGCTTCTTAATTTAACCGACGTGCAGGAAGGCGTTCTCAACATAGTATTTAAAGTAGCTGACGATCAGGGTCTGCTGCTGCTTGACCTGAAGGACCTGCGGGCAATGCTTCAGTTTGTAGGTGATAACAGACAGGAATATACCACCATGTATGGCAACGTTTCCACAGCCAGCATAGGCGCCATCCAGAGAGCACTTCTGGCATTCGAGCAGGAAGGCGCAGCTGACGTATTTGGAGAGCCTGCCTTGGACGTAAAGGACTGGATACGGACAGATACTTCCGGCAGGGGTATGATAAACATCCTTTCAAGTGAAAGGCTGTTCCAGAGCCCTACAACATACGGCACATTTCTTCTGTGGATGCTGACAGAGCTTTACGAGACACTTCCGGAAGTAGGAGACCTGGACAAGCCTAGAATGGTATTTTTCTTTGACGAGGCACACTGTCTTTTCGATGATACACCTAAGGAACTGCATCAGAAGATAACCCAGATCGTCAGATTGATCAGATCAAAGGGCGTGGGAGTTTACTTCGTAACCCAGAATCCATCAGACATTCCGGATGATGTACTGGGCCAGTTGAACAATCGTGTACAGCATGGCCTTAGAGCATATACACCGGCAGAGCAGAAGGGCATTAAGGCGGCCACAGAAAGCTTCAGGGTGAATCCTGCATTTAAGACAGAGGATGCGCTGCAGGCTCTCGGAAAGGGAGAAGCACTGGTCAGCTTCCTGGATGAAAGCGGCGTGCCGGAGGTTGTGGAAAGTGCAAAGATCCTGCCTCCTCAGAGTCTGATGGGACCTGCCCCGGAAGAAACTGTACAGCAGATAATAAAGTCAGGTGAGTTCGACCTTAAATACAGGGAGAGCGTGGACAGAGAGTCAGCTTATGAGATAATCATGAAGGCTCAGGACCAGCTGAATGGACAGAACGCGGAGCAGACAGAGGCTCAGGGACAGCCTGGAGAAAATGCTGAAGAAACAGCTGTTGCCAATGCTGAAGAAACTGCAGCAGCAGAAACCACAGCAGAAGAAACTTCCGGGAAAAAGATGACAATGACCGAAAAATTCCTTGCCCAGAAGAATAAGGAAAAGAGCGGAACAAGTTCAGCTATCGCAAAAACTGCAGCCAAGGCAGCAAAGTCTGCGGCCACAAATGCAGCATCAACTGTGACACGGGGAATAAGCACAAATATTGTAAATTCAATCACAGGAGGCAAGACAACCAGCGCCAGCACACTTGGAAAGCGCGCTGCAACCAATGCTCTCAGCGCTGTCATGAGAACAGGAACTTCTTCGCTGATCAGAGGAATTTTTGGAAATCTGACAAAATAGACCTCCAAAAACGAAAATATATTGAATTAATCCGGGATGCAGGTCAGGCATCCCGGATTTTTTTGCCTGCAATTAAACAATGGCTTTGCTTATTTTAGCTTGTTGTGTTATTCTACTAGTTGCGAATTTATAAGGGAAAATATTGTTTCAGGTACGAAAAAACTGAAACGGTTGAAATAAGGAGACTTATCATGAAGGTTATTTTACAGGATGGTACTATTCAGGAGTGTACATTTGACGAGGAAGTAGGAAGGGAAGCGTTCAGACATACCACTTCGCATATCCTTGCACAGGCAGTAAAGCGTCTGTATCCGACTACAAAGTGTGCCATCGGTCCTGCCATCAAGGATGGATTTTACTATGACTTTGAATTTGATTTCAACTTCACAGATGACAATCTGGCAGAAATTGAAGTCGAGATGAAGAAAATCGTTAAAGAGAATCTTAAGCTGACCCACTTCACAATGGAAAGAGAAGAAGCTCTTAAGATAATGACAGAAAAGGGTGAGGATTACAAAGTCCAGCTGATCAAAGATCTTCCTGAGGATACAGTACTCAGCTTCTTCCAGCAGGGAGATTATCTTGAGCTGTGCGCCGGCCCTCATGTAACATATACCAGCGCCATTAAGGCATTCAAGCTTCTGAACGTGGCAGGCGCTTATTGGAGAGGTGACGAGCACAACAAGATGCTGACCCGTATCTACGGTACAGCCTTCCCTAATAAGGACATGCTGGAAGAGCATCTGAACATGCTGGAGGAGGCGCGTAAGCGTGACCATAGAAAGCTGGGCAAGGAACTGAAGCTTTTTGCTCTGACAGATGAGGGTCCAGGTTTCCCATTCTTCCTTCCAAAGGGAATGATTGTTAAGAACCTTCTTATCGATTACTGGAGAAAACTCCACACAAGAGAAGGATATGTGGAAATTTCCACACCTATCATGCTGAACAGACAGCTGTGGGAGACATCAGGACATTGGGATCACTACCGTGAGAACATGTACACCACAGTCATCGACGATACAGACTTCGCCATCAAGCCTATGAACTGCCCTGGTGGAATGCTGGTTTACAAGATGGAGCCTCGCTCATACAGGGATCTCCCTATCCGTATGGGAGAACTGGGACTGGTTCATCGTCATGAAAAGAGCGGTCAGCTCCACGGTCTGATGAGAGTAAGATGCTTCACACAGGATGATGCACATATCTTTATGACACCTGAGCAGATCCCTTATGAGATCAAGGGTGTTGTAAGGCTTATAAATGAAGTTTATACAAAATTCGGATTCAAGTACCACGTAGAGCTTTCAACCAGGCCTGAGGATTCAATGGGTTCTGACGAAGACTGGGAGATGGCTACAAACGGTCTGAAGAATGCTCTTGATGACCTTGGAATGCCTTATGTCATCAACGAAGGTGACGGCGCATTCTACGGACCAAAGATCGACTTCCATCTTGAGGATTCAATCGGACGTACATGGCAGTGCGGTACCATTCAGCTTGACTTCCAGCTTCCACAGAGATTTGAAGCTGAATATATCGGCTCCGACGGACAGATGCACAGACCAATCATGATCCACCGTGTATGCTTTGGTTCCATCGAGCGTTTCATCGGTATCCTGATCGAGCACTTTGCAGGAAAGTTCCCATTCTGGCTTTCACCTGTACAGGTTAAGATCCTTCCTATTTCTGAGAAGTTCTCAGGATATGCAGATCAGATCAACATCGAACTGAAGAAGCGCGGATACAGGACTGAGGTTGACCACCGCAGCGAGAAGATCGGCTACAAGATCCGTGAGGCACGTAACGAAAGAGTTCCTTACATGCTGATCGTAGGTGAGAAGGAAGAAGAGGCCGGTACAGTTTCTGTACGCCGCCGTGATGATGGTGAAAATCAGGATCTGGGTGCACTTACTCTTGAACAGCTTTATCAGGTATTTGACAGAGAAGACAAGGCCTGAGTTTTAAC
>R11__coassemble_1335_pt1 | contig 14105 bp, 10 predicted proteins | sample R11__metabat2_high_PE_009 | metagenome-assembled genome bin R11
ATAATATTGTTTTGGTGGATGTTTTCTGGGGACTTGAAGAAAAATGCGCGTTTGATAACAGCCAGGATATACATAAGGCAGCGGATGAGTACAGGAATCTGACCACTCTTCTGACAGACGATGTCAAGGAAAACAGGGATTTCTTCGGACCATACGTAATAGAAATGTGCAAGGAAGCGGACATAGTGTTCCTTGGACTGCACGGAGCAAACGGCGAAGACGGAAAAGTTCAGGCAGTCTTTGATCTGATGCACATTAAATACACCGGCTCCGGATATCTCGGAAGCGCCATTGCCATGAGCAAGGATGCCACAAAAGCAGTACTTTCACAGCGTATCCCGATGCCAAAGGGAATAGTGCTTAAGAAGGAAGATCCTTTCCGGGAAAAAATTGCTGCACCATGCGTCATTAAGCCAAGCAACGGCGGCTCCAGCATAGGCGTACAGATCATAAATGATGACAGTGACTACGAACAGGCACTGCTGGATGCATTTAAGTATGATGACATTGTTCTTGTAGAGCAGTTTGTTGAAGGAAGAGAGCTGACGCAGGGCGTATTTGACGGCAAAGCTCTCCCACCGGTCGAGATCTGTGCACCGGAAGACAGCTTCTACGACTACAAGAATAAATATAACGGAAAGACACTGGAGATATGCCCTGCACAGATCCCGGGAGATGTGCTGGCTGAAATGTCTGCATATTCCGAACTGGCCGGCAGGATGCTGGGACTTTCGGTATACTACCGCATCGATTATCTCCTGGATAAAGAAGGAAAGCTCTTCGCACTGGAGGCCAATACCCTCCCGGGAATGACAGATACATCCCTGATTCCTCAGGAGGCAGCAGCTGTAGGCATCGACTACGATACTCTTTGTGAGAAGATCATTGAAGTTTCAATGGCTAAATATAATTAACTGGAAATTTATTTCAAACGGAAGGCGGGGCATTGGCCCAAAGGCAGTACTAAATGAAAAACCTAACTTTTGAAAATTTACGCGACATAACAGGCGGCAAGCTGGTAGGAGCAAAATATGATGACGGCCGTGAGATTACAGCCATCGTCTGGGATAGCAGGAAAATAGTTCCGGGCTGTCTGTTCCTGTGCATCGAAGGCGAAAAAGTGGATGGACATGATTTCGCCCTTCAGGCTGTAGACGGCGGGGCAGCCGGAGTCATAGCCGAAAAGAAGATACCGGGGCTTAAGGCACCTTATGTGCTGGTGGATTCGGTACTTGAGGCAACGCAAAGCATCGCTGCATATTACAGAAGAATACTTAATCTGACTGTTGTAGGCGTTGTGGGCAGCGTCGGCAAGACCAGCACCAAGGAAATGATCGCAGCAACTCTAAAGAGGACCTTCCGTGTCAGCAAGACCAAGGGAAATTACAATAACCAGTGGGGTGTTCCGTTCACTATCTTTGGACTGAATGAAGGCGACCAGATTGCGGTTATCGAAATGGGTATCGGTGACTTCGGCGAAATGGATGTCCTCAGCAGCATCGCCCAGCCGGACATCGTTGTCATGACAAACATCGGTCAGAGCCATATGGAATTCCTGAAATCAAGGGATGGCATACTGAAGGCCAAAAGCGAAGTATTTAACCACATGAACCCTGAAGGACATGTCATCATAAACGGTGACGATGACAAACTGTGCACCATCAAGAACGTCAACGGCAAAAAGCCTGAAAGCTACGGTTTCGGGCCGGAAGCCCAGGTGACTGCCGAAAGAATAACCACCAACGGATTTGAAGGCAGCGAATTCGACGTTGTCATCAGGCAGGGCGGCGGCAAGATGTCGTTCCATGCAAAGCTTCCTGTATCCGGAAAACACATGATTTATAACGCACTGGCAGCAGTTCAGGTGGCATTGGATCTTAATGTACCTCTTCTCAGCATTAAGGAAGGCCTTAATAACTTCAGTAATGTGGAGGGCAGAAACAACCTGATCCAGACAGGCAGATTCACCCTGATAGATGACTGCTATAATGCATCGCCTACATCGATGGTCAGCGGAATTGATTTCCTTCAGTTGGCAAAGGGCCGCAAGGTTGCCATTTTAGGAGACATGCTGGAGCTGGGAGCAAATTCTGATAAATATCATTTCCAGGTTGGCCAGTATGTCGGAAAAACAGATACGGATCTTATCGTATGTGTCGGCGTGGAAAGCGAGAAGATGTTCATGGGTGCCAAGCTGAATACGGACCATCAGGTAGAGTACTTTAAGACTCTTAAGGACGCCATTGATGTGATCCCGGACCTTCTTCAGGACGGAGATACCATACTCCTTAAGGCTTCCAACAGTATGCATTTTAAGGAACTTCTTGAAATACTTAAAAAACTGTAAAATAAGAAATTGATCGTGAGACAGGAATGAAAGTTATAATCGAAGAAACTGAAATAATGCCGTCTTACAACTTAGAGAGCATTTCTCCTTTGGGGGAAATGCTCCTATTTGATATTGAGACGACCGGACTTAAGAAGGAAACCACCCAGATCTACCTGATTGGCTGCGGTTATTTTAACGGCGTAGGGAATTTTGAGGTAAGACAGTGGCTTGCTGAAAGCGCCATGGACGAAAGGGAAGTTTTAGAAAGCTTCTTTGACTTTGCGAAGGACTACAGCGTACTTATTCACTTTAACGGTGATGGATTTGACATACCATACGTGTCATATAAGGCGCAGTATTATGGATACGATTTCGATTTTTCCCGCTTTGAAAGCATTGATATCTACAAAAAGATAAAGCCTTACAAGAAATTCCTGGGGCTTGAACGCATGAATCAGACCTCGCTGGAAGCCTTCCTGGGGATAACCCGTCGGGACAAGATGAACGGAGGTCTGCTGATCCCTTACTTTTATGAATACGAGCGAAGCGGGGAGGCGGAGGCCGAAAGGCTGCTGCTCCTTCACAACAATGACGATGTGCGGGGCATGATACAGCTGACAGCCGCCCTGAGCTATGCGGACATATTTGAAGGAAAATTTGGTGCCAAAGGGAAGCTGGAGGAATTCGGAAATACCATGATAATGGAATTTGAACTGAAAAATCCTGTACCTAAGCCGGTGATATGCGAAAGTGAATTTGAAATGGCGGCAGTGGAAGGCACACTTCTTCAGATTAATGTGAAAATAGCTGAAACTGAGGCAAAAATTCCGGTTAAGAATGTGGAGGATTATTTTTATCTGCCGTTGGAGGACAGAATAATCCATAAAGATGTGGCTGCCTTTGTAGATAAGAAGTTCAGGAAAAAAGCAACGGCTAAAAACTGTTTTCTGAAAAAAACAGGCCGTTTTATTCCTGCATTTGGCCTGGAGGAGAGTTTGGCGATGATACCGGGACCTAAGGGAAAGCTCTGGTGTGCACTGGAGGCGGAACAGTTAAAGGCCGCTGATCAAAGTTTTCTTCGCGTCTATGCCGAAAAATGTCTTAAAAATTTGTAAAAATATCTTTGAGAAATACTGAAAGGCTTGTTGCTTTTTTTTACATAAAAGCGTATGATTTATTTGTTAAATTAAGCATATTTTACAATATGCTTGTAAATAGTTAATTAATTTCCCACCAGGAAATAAAAGGAGGCTAACAAATGAAAGAAGTAGTAATAGCAAGCGCCTGCAGAACTGCTATCGGCAAGTTCGGCGGCACACTCAAGGGAGTTCCAGCAGTAGAGCTCGGAGCAACAGTAATCAAAGAAGCTGTTAACCGTGCAGGTATCCAGCCTGAGCAGGTTAACGAAGTTATCTTTGGTAACGTTATCACAGCTGGTCTTGGACAGAATCCTGCTCGTCAGGCATCTATCAAGGCTGGTCTTCCAATCGAGTGCACAGCTATGACAATTAATATCGTTTGCGGTTCTGGTCTTAAGGCAGTTGCTCTTGCAGCTAACCAGATCAAGGCAGGCGAGGCTGATATCGTTGTTGCAGGCGGTATGGAAAACATGAGTGCAGCACCTTACGCATCATTCGGAACACGTTGGGGCGCAAGAATGAACGCTACACAGATGATCGACTGTACAGTAAACGACGGTCTTTGGGATGCATTCAACAACTATCATATGGGTATCACAGCTGAGAACGTAGCTGAGCAGTGGGGCCTTACAAGAGAGATGCAGGATGAGTTCGCAGTTTCATCTCAGAACAAGGCTGAGAAGGCTGTTGACGGCGGCGTATTCGATGAGGAGATCGTTCCTATCGTTATCCCTCAGAGAAAGGGCGATCCTATCGTATTCAACAGAGACGAGCATCTTTCACGCGGCAACACAATGGAGAAGGTTGCTAAGCTTAAACCAGCTTTCAAGAAAGATGGTACAGTTACAGCAGCTAACGCTTCTGGTATCAACGATGGTGCGGCAGCTCTCGTTATCATGAGCAAAGAGAAGGCTGACGAGCTCGGAATCAAGCCTCTTGCAACAATCGTTTCTTACGCTACAGGCGGCGTTGACCCAGCAATCATGGGTACAGGTCCTATCCCTGCTACAAGAATCGCTATGGAGAAGGCTGGCATTAAGTCTACTTCTGAGTTCGATCTTATCGAGGCTAACGAGGCATTCGCAGCTCAGTCTCTGGCAGTAGCTCATGATCTTGAGTTCCCTATGGAGAAAGTTAACGTTAACGGCGGCGCTATCGCTCTTGGACATCCAGTTGGAGCTTCAGGCGCTCGTATCCTTACAACTCTTCTGTACGAAATGAAGAGACGTGGATCAAAGACAGGTCTTGCTACACTGTGTATCGGTGGTGGTATGGGCCAGGCTGTTATCGTAAAGATGGACTAATTTAAAGTTTCAGCTTTGAATTTACCGGGGCTTGGGTGCTGACACTTAAGCCCCGTGTAATATGGATAACAGAATGCCGTTTTGGGTTAGTAACCCGGAACTTTTGATGAAATAAATTTGAAAGGATGTATTCCAAATGAGAAATAAACAGATTACAGCTCAGGAAGCTGCTGCTATGATCAAAGACGGTGCTGTTGTAATGGCAGGTGGTTTCCTCTCAAATGGTGCTGCTGAAAACGTTATTGATGCTATGGTAGCTTCAGGCGTTAAGGATCTTACAATCATCTGTAACGATGGTGGTGTTTACACACCAGCTAATGAAGAACTTGGAACACCTGATGTTTACACAGGCGTTGCAAAACTTATCCACAACAAACAGGTTAAGAAGCTCATCGCTACACATATCGGACTTAACAAGGAAGTTGCAGCTCAGATGAACGCTGGAACACTTGAAGTTGAACTTGTACCACAGGGCTCTATGGCTGAGAAGGTACGTGCAGGCGGAGCTGGTCTCGGCGGTGTTCTTACACCTACCGGTGTAGGCACAGATGTTGCTGAAGGCAAAGAAACTCTTACAATCAACGGCAAAGAGTATCTTCTTGAGATGCCTCTTCATGCAGACGTTGCAATCATCAAGGCTAACAAGGTTGACACTTATGGAAATGCTATCTATAAGGGAACAACAAAGAACTTCAACACAGTGATGGCTACAGCAGCTGATCTTGTTATCTGCGAGTCTGATGAAGTTGTAGAAGTTGGTGAAATCTGCTCAGATGCAGTAATGACACCTTATATCTTCGTTGATTATATTGTAGGAGGTGCAAAATAATGGCAAATGCTAAGCAGATTATCGCAAACAGAGTTGCGCAGGATCTTAAAGACGGTGACGTTGTAAATCTTGGTATTGGTCTTCCTACACAGGTAGCTAACTATGTACCAGAAGGAATCGAAATCGCACTTCAGTCAGAGAACGGTATCATCGGTATGGCTGGAGCAGCTAAGGGAGATGAGGTTAACCCTAACATTGTAAACGCCGGCGGCGCTCACGTAACAGTTAACCCATACGCAGCATTCTTCGACAGTGCTACATCTTTCCTTATCATCCGTGGCGGACATGTTGACATGACAGTTCTTGGAGCTCTCCAGGTTGACCAGTATGGTAACCTTGCTTCACACATCGTACCTGGCAAGATGGTTCCTGGTATGGGTGGAGCCATGGACCTTGTAGTAGGCGCTAAGAAGGTTGTTGTTGCTATGCAGCATACACAGAAGGGTGCTCATAAGATCCTTGACAAGATCACACTTCCAGCTACAGCTCTTAAGTGCGTAGACATGATCGTAACAGAAATGGGTGTTATGGAAGTAACAGAGAAGGGTCTCTGCCTTAGAGAGCTTGCTCCTGGAGTTTCATTTGATGACATCCAGGCTGCTACAGGCTGCCCACTTATCGTTGAAGGCGAGATCAAAGAAATGGTTATGCCAGCTGAATAATATTCAGACTGATAAGACTAAAATCAGAGGCTGTTCGAAAGAACAGCCTCTTTTTTGACTTGGGGTTGGTGTGGGCTGGTGGTGGGCTATGGTGGTGGGCCCACACACATCCATTCACATGCCCTTCAACTGCGCCTTGGCCTGCTCGTAATATTCTTTAAATCCGGGCTTCCCTTCAGGCGGAAACCTTAAGTCATAGCCGCAGTTTTCGGGGATGGTTATTTCTACCTCTTCAATCTCGTCAAGGATTCCGGCAATCAGCACGACTGTTGGATCGCAGTCTTCCTCCGGAGTTTTATATATGGGCTGCAGTTCATCACAGCGGATATGACCGGTACGTTCTTCAACTTCATTTACAAAAAGCTTACATTTGACAGTCAAAAGGGGACTGTTGTGACCTGTGCCCTTGTTATATCTGGCACTGAGCGCAGCTATGCCTCCGCTGATGGCACCGCATACTGTGCCTACATGCATTCCCCCGCCAAAGCCTCCAAGAAGCCTGGTGGATTCGGGCGACAGGTTCAGTTCCCATGCTTCGTTTGCTGCCATGATGGTAGATTCAGCACAAGTGTACCCTTGACTTCTGTACTTTTTTACATAATCTGAAACTTTCTTCATTTTTATGTTATCCTCTTTTTCCTTACTTGTTAGTTTCGTTATATCGTGAATTACTTTAACATATGTAGAAAGTTAAATCCAAGGGTATCCTCCCTATTCTGTAAGATGTGAATGAGTGAATGTTAGAAAATGGGACGGAGAGGGGAAGGTGGGCTCCCCACTTCGGCAGACGTACACAAGAGAATGCTGGAAAATAAGGCGGCCCAGGGAGACATTTCTCCCTACTCCGCATGGTCGGCCGCCGGCGTAAGAAGTCGGCTGACTGAAATCTTGTCATTTTTTCAGTAAGGGTTCCAAAACAGTTAAGATTTCAGTCACAGAAAGCGTAAAGAGTCATAGCAAAGTTGACAAAAGGTTACGTTCCTTTTGACACATTGGCATGCAAATGAGCCACTAACCCCGTCCCCCTAGCCCACCAGTCACAAAAAAATCTACATTTATGAAGATATCTATGGTAAAATACGGTGTTAATTATGCAGAGTGGGTATTTGTGCCCTGACTATAGATTGGAAGATAATATGTACATAGATGCTGAACTTAAACAGAATATATTAGACGAAGCACCGGTGGCAGAGCCGGCCAGACAGTACTTTTTTGTAGAAGAATGCCGGAAGATCATTGCGCTGAAGGAAGCTGAAAAGGGCAGAAAACTGACCTGCTGCATTAACACATTCGGCTGCCAGATGAATGCCAAAGACTCGGAAAAACTTCTGGGTATAATGAAAGAAATCGGTTACGAGCCGGTGGAGACTGAAGAGGCGGATTTTGTACTTTACAATACCTGCACAGTCAGAGAGCATGCAAATGTCAGAGTTTACGGAAGACTGGGAGTACTTAAAAGAGCAAAGGATGCCAATCCGGACATGATAATTGCCATGTGCGGCTGCATGATGCAGGAACCGGAAGTAGTTGAAAAGATACGGAAAAGCTACAGACATGTAAACATTATCTTTGGAACCCATAATGTATACAAGCTGGCAGAACTGCTTTTCATGTATCTGTGTGAAGAGAAAAATCAAACAGAAATCCTACAGGGCACCACAGAAATAGTAGAAGATTTGCCTTCGGTAAGAAAATATGATTTCAAGTGCGGCGTAAATATTATGTATGGCTGCAACAATTTCTGCAGCTACTGTATCGTACCTTATGTCAGAGGAAGAGAGAGAAGCAGAAAAAAAGAGGACATTATTGCTGAGTGCAAAAAGCTGGTCAGTGAAGGCGTAGTAGAGATAATGCTGCTGGGCCAGAATGTAAACTCTTACGAATATGATTTTCCGGGGCTGTTGGCTGATGTTGCAAACATAGAAGGGTTGGAGCGAGTTCGCTTCATGACCAGCCATCCAAAGGACCTTTCAGACGAACTGATTGCCGTCATCAGGGACAACCCCAAGATCTGCAGGCATATTCATCTGCCGCTGCAGAGCGGTTCAAGCCGCATCCTAAAGATAATGAACCGCCGTTACGACAAGGAAAAATATCTGGAACTGGCGGAAAAGATAAGAAGAGAAATACCTGGAGTTGCCATAACAACAGATATAATCGTAGGCTTTCCGGGAGAAACCGAGGAAGACTTCCTTGAGACAATGGATGTGGTAAGAAAGGTGCATTACGACAGTGCATTTACATTCATATATTCAAAGAGAACAGGCACACCGGCAGCAAAGATGCCGGAACAGATAAGCAAGGAAGTGGCTGACGACAGATTTAACCGTCTGCTGTCCCTTTGCCAGGAAGAGAGCAAATTACAGACAGAAAAGTATGTAGGCGAAGTGCAGGAAGTCCTTGTGGAGGGAATAAACCCTAAAGACCCAAGCCTTGTAACCGGCCGACTTTCAAACTACAGTGTGGTGCACTTCCCAGGCTGCAAGCAGCTAATAGGTAAGATTGTGAAAGTAAGGCTGGACGAAGCCAGGGGCTTCTACTACATAGGCTCAATGGTTGACTAAACATTAGTAAATCAAAAATGATTTTCAAAAGCTGACTGTCGCCAACATGGTCATGGATTTTGCATTTTTGCGAATGTGGATGAGCTTTAGATTCCGTTAGCGAGTGTAAGCGAAGGAGCGCTGGGGATGGGGGTCCCCAGCTGCCCGGCTCCGAGCTTCACCGAGCATTACGGAATCTTAGCGAAGGAACAGCTGAGCAAAAATGCAAAATCTATACCAAATGGCGACAGCACTTTAAACTAAAGGAAGGTGAAAAATTGGCTTTATCACCAATGATGTCTCATTATCTTGAGATGAAAAAACAGTATAGCGACTGCATCCTGTTCTACAGGCTGGGGGATTTCTACGAGATGTTCTTTGATGATGCGAAAACGGCGTCCAGAGAGCTGGAACTGACCCTGACCGGTAAGGACTGCGGACTGGAAGAGCGAGCACCGATGTGCGGAATTCCCTTCCATGCAGCCGATAATTACATAAATAAGCTGGTATCCCACGGATATAAGGTGGCCATAGCCGAGCAGATGGAAGACCCGAAGCTGGCAAAAGGCCTGGTAAAGAGGGAAGTTATCAAGGTGGTAACTCCCGGAACGAACACGAATTCCCTGGCATTGGATGACGATAAAAATAATTATCTGATGTGCATTTATTATGCCACAGATTATTATGCCGTAGCACTGGTGGACATTACTACCGGCGCATTTCTTACCACCCAGGTGGGAAATGAGCGGGAACTGATGGATGAAATTAATAAGTTCACCATCGCGGAGATTGTATCAAACCATGCATTTGCCATGGCTCCGGTGGACTTTGCATACCTGAAGGACAAACTGGGAATCTCCATCTACACACTGAAAGATGCGGATTTTGCTTATGCCCAGTGCGAAGACATAATAAAGAAACACTTTAATGTAATAGACCTGAGCGGTCTTGGGCTGGTGGACTACGCAGGCTGCGTTCCTGCAGTGGGAGCTGTCCTGCAGTACCTGTATGAGACGCAGAAAAGCGGACTGGAATTTTTAAGCCACCTGACCACATACTCATCTGGAAGATACATGGTCATCGATTCAGCTACAAGGAGAAACCTTGAGCTGACGGAGACCATGAGGGAAAAGAATAAAAAAGGCTCTCTTTTCTGGGTGCTTGACAAGACCCGCACGGCCATGGGCGCAAGAAGAATCAGATACTTCATCGAGCAGCCCCTGGTTGACAGGGCGGAGATAATCAGGCGCCAGGATGCCATAGAAGAGCTCAATAAGAGATTGATAGACAGGGATGAACTGCGGGAATACCTGAATCCGATATATGACCTGGAGCGTCTGCTTGCCAGGATTTCCTACAGGTCTGCCAATCCCCGGGACCTGATAGCCTTTAAAAGCTCCCTGGAGATGCTGCCGCATATCAAAAATCTGCTGAAAGATTATGAAAGCGAAGAAATCTGCAAGGTAAGGGAAAATCTTGACTGCCTGGAAGACCTTTACAAGCTGATAGATGACGCCATAGTAGATGATCCTCCTATCACCGTGAAGGAAGGCGGCATCGTAAAGGAAGGATATCTGGAACAGATTGATACCCTAAGGAAGTCTAAGACCGAAGGCAAGACCTGGCTGGCAGACATAGAAGAGCGGGAGCGTGAAGAGACAGGCATCAAATCCCTGAAGGTAAGATATAACAAGGTATTCGGTTATTACATCGAAGTCACCAATACCTACAAGGATCTGGTTCCTGAACGGTACATCAGAAAACAGACCCTGGTAAATGCGGAAAGGTTCATCACAGATGAGCTGAAAAAACTGGAGGAGATGATCGTAGGCGCCGAAGACAAGCTGTTTGCCATGGAGTATGACATCTTTAATGAGATCCGTGATAAGGTGGCGGCAGAAATCGTCAGGATACAGCAGACTGCAACGGCCATTTCCCAGATAGACGCCCTGTGTTCTCTGGCCTATGTGGCAGAGCAGAACAGGTACGTCCGCCCACAGATAAATACTGATGGAATAATAGATATCAAAGATGGCCGCCACCCTGTAGTAGAAAGGGTAATGGATGAAGGAACATTCATTCCAAACGACACCTATGCGGACGGAGATGACAACAGAGTCAGCATCATCACCGGCCCTAACATGGCAGGTAAGTCCACTTACATGAGGCAGCTGGCCCTGATAGTGCTGATGGCATCCATAGGAAGCTTTGTGCCGGCGAGGGTAGCCAATGTCTGCGTATGCGACAGGATATTCACAAGGGTCGGAGCCAGCGACGACCTGGCCAGCGGCCAGAGCACATTCATGGTGGAAATGACAGAGGTAGCCAATATCCTGAGAAATGCCACCGCCAGGTCCCTGGTTATACTGGATGAGATAGGAAGGGGCACATCCACCTACGACGGCCTGAGTATAGCATGGGCGGTAGTGGAGTACATCGCAGATAAAAAGAAGTGCGGAGCCAAGACATTCTTCTCTACCCATTACCATGAACTGACAGAACTTGAAGGCCGAATAGACGGAGTAAAGAATTACTGCATCAGCGTCAAGGAGCAGGGGAAGAATATCATTTTCCTGAGAAAAATAATCAGAGGCGGAGCCGACAGAAGCTACGGCATACAGGTAGCTGCACTGGCCGGCGTGCCGGATGACATTACCGCAAGGGCGTTTGAAATTGTTGACCAGCTGATAGGTTCGGACATAGCACTGAAAAATGCGCAGCTGAACATACTGGAAGGGTCTGCCGAGAAAAAATCTGTGGGCACTGATGTGGATGCGGCAAAGACAGACCAGACAAAACAGGGTCAGTCGGCAGACACTGAAAGCATGGCGGAATCCGGAGAACAGAAGATCAATGGTATTTCACAGGCAGAATTGGATGTTCTTGAAAGACTTAAGAAAGTAGACATGAACAAGATCACGCTGATTGATGCCATGAACATACTGTACGAAGTCAAAAGTAAGCTCTGAGAAAGTTATCGCAGCACAGAATGACAGCAGTTGAGTGCTGGTTGCATTCTGATGAGGAGTGAGATATGCTTGCCTGAGTGACAAACCATGAGATGGTAAATGTTACAATGGTTTTGCTGCAACGAGTGACTGAAATTTCAACTAAAAATTGTAAAATTATAGAAAAACAGCAAGATTTCAGTCACCGCACAAATCAGACAAGCAAGATAATGCAGAAAATTAAACATAATAAAGAAAAGAGGCATAAACATGATAAGAATCACAACAAAAGATGCACCGGCAGCAATAGGACCATATTCTCAAGGCTACCTGGTAGATAAGACACTTTATATCTCGGGACAGATCCCGGTAAATCCGGCAAACGGAGAAATCCCTGAAGGTATCGCAGCCCAGACAGCCCAGAGCTGCAAGAATGTGGGAGCAATACTTAAGGAAGCAAACGGAAGCTTCGCAAATGTGGTAAAGACCACATGCTTCCTGGCAGACATTGCAGATTTTGCTGCATTTAATGATGTATATGAGACATATTTCACATCAAAGCCTGCCCGCAGCTGCGTTGCAGTAAAGGATCTTCCAAAGGGAGTTCTGTGCGAAATAGAGGCAATCGCCGTAATCGAGGCGGAAAAAGAGCACTTTTCAGTAAGAATAGGCTGAAAAGGCTGACATTTTCATTGAATGCACACAATAAAAGCTATATAATAAAATATCTGCGTGCAAGCAGATGCAAAAATGAAACTTAAAGGAGCTGGAATATGAACATATTATTCTTTCTGACCCCGAAAAGCGAAGTTGATTTTATTGAGGACGACGCATCTCTTCTGAAATGCCTTCAGAAGATGCAGGAGAGAAATTACTCGGAGATACCTATCGTCAGCAGGACAGGCAGGTACGTAGGAACCATAAAATCCGGTGACATACTTGGCTGTATAAAAGAAAATTTCAATCTTTCTCTGGAAGCTGCAGCGGACTTCCCGCTGAAGAATGTAAGAAGGATAAGGGATAACAAAGCGGTGAACATCAACTGTCAGATCGAAGACATGGTGGAAAAAATACTGAGCCAGAACTTCGTTCCGGTGGTAGATGATGAAGAGAACTTTATAGGAATCGTAACAAGAAGCGAAGTCGTAAAGTTCATGCATGATTTTTATGTAAAAAACAATTCTTGAAAAAAAGGGAGACAGATAAATGGCGGAAATGAAAATTTACGACGAGCTTGTTGCCAGAGGCCTGATAGCCCAGGTAACAGACGAAGAAGAGATCAAGGAGCTTATCAATAACGGTAAGGCAACCTTCTATATCGGATTTGACCCTACAGCCGACAGCCTGCATGTAGGTCACTTCATGGCACTGTGCCTGATGAAAAGACTGCAGATGGCAGGAAACAAGCCTGTAGTTCTGATCGGCGGCGGAACAGGTCACATCGGAGACCCTTCCGGCAGAACAGACATGAGATCAATGATGACAACAGAGACAATCCAGCACAACTGTGACTGCTTCAAAAAGCAGATGGAAAGATTCATCGAGTTCGGTGAAGGTAAAGCCATCATGGTAAACAATGCAGATTGGCTGCTGAAACTGAACTATATCGATCTTTTAAGAGAAGTAGGCGCATGCTTTTCAGTAAACAACATGCTCCGTGCGGAGTGCTACAAGCAGCGTATGGAAAAGGGACTTTCATTTCTGGAGTTCAACTACATGATCATGCAGAGCTATGACTTCTATCATCTGTTCCAGGAGTACGGCTGCAACATGCAGTTCGGAGGAGATGACCAGTGGTCAAATATGCTGGGCGGTACAGAGCTGATCAGAAGAAAGCTTGGAAAAGATGCCTACGCCATGACCATCACATTGCTTCTTAACTCAGAAGGCAAGAAGATGGGTAAGACAGCCAAGGGCGCTGTATGGCTTGACCCTGAAAAGACATCACCATACGAGTTCTACCAGTACTGGAGAAACGTAGGAGACGGCGATGTACTTAAGTGCATCAGAATGCTGACATTCCTTCCGCTTGAAGAAATCGACAAGATGGACAAATGGGAAGGCAGCCAGCTGAACCAGGCCAAGGAAATTCTGGCATATGAGCTGACAAAACTTGTTCACGGCGAGGAAGAAGCCACAAAGGCCCAGGAAGCAGCCAGAGCAGTATTTGCAGGCGGCGGAGTTTCGGAGAACATGCCGACAGTAGAGTACAGTGCTGCTGAATTCGCTGAAAAGGACGTAATCGCATGCCTGGTAGATGCAAAGATTGCCAAGACAAGAAGTGACGGACGCCGACTTATCGAAGGCGGAGCCGTAAGCATTAACGACGGCAAGATCACTGACGTCAAGGC
>R11__coassemble_1365_pt1 | contig 13937 bp, 12 predicted proteins | sample R11__metabat2_high_PE_009 | metagenome-assembled genome bin R11
TGATGTGTTCTAACTCAGACTAAATTAAAGATTTTATGAATCAGTCTGAGAAAATTGTAAGTCTTCAGGTAACTATCAAAAGGTATAGGTTTTGACAGCCACCTGGAGCTCTTGTATAATCGTGGCAGTACATTAGAGATGAAATGGAGACTGTCATGACAGAAAAGCTTTACGATACTGCCCCCTACGCAACAACCTTTGAAGCCACAGTTGTAGCATGCCACGGAAATGAAGATGGCACATACAAGCTGGTGCTAGACAGAACCCTGTTCTTTCCGGAAGAAGGCGGACAATCTCCCGACAAAGGTACTCTTAGTGCTGCAGCCACAGCAACAGACAAAGGTACTCTTAGTGCTGCAGTCACAGCAACAGACAAAGGTACTCTCTGCCCTGCAGCCATTATAGATGACAGTGCATCCTCATCACCTGAAAACCAGGGGGCTTGCATCAGTGTACTAGATGTGCAGATTGACTCTTCAAATACAATAACTCATACAACAGATTCGTATATTGCTCCCGGTACAATAGTCACCGGAAATATCGATTGGCAGCACCGTTTTTCAAATATGCAGCAGCATACCGGAGAACATATTTTTTCCGGTCTGGTCAATAAATATTTTGGTTATGACAATGTAGGATTTCACCTCAGCGACAATGAAGTCACCATGGATTACAATGGTGCCCTTACGGAAGAATATCTGCTAAAGATTGAGGCAGAAGCAAATGAGGCAATCATTAAAAACATAAAGACCGACTGCCGCTATCCTTCTGCTGAGGAACTGAAAAATATAGACTACCGCAGTAAAAAAGAGATTGAAGGTGCCATCCGTATTGTTACAATCCCTGGATATGATACCTGTGCCTGCTGTGCTCCACATGTTGCATATACCGGAGAGATTGGACTACTTAAAGTCGTAAATTATCAGGCACACCGAGGCGGATGCCGCATATGGATACTGTGTGGCTTCAGGGCATTAGCAGAATTTAATAAACTACAGGAAGCCTGCGCTGTTGTTTCTCAGGAATACTCTGCTCCGGTTTCTGCAGATGCTTTTTCAGATGCCATTTTCAAGCGAAATGTCGCCGGACAGAAGATGCGCGAACGTATATCTGAACTCCAGGGTGCTCTCCTGGACATGCAGCTTAAAGAGATTGATCCAAGTGCTGAAAATGTAACGTTATTTGTTGAAGGGATTGATGAAGTTAAAAAGAGAAATGTCCTTAATGACCTTGTAAAATCCCATTCAGGATATTGCTCTGTGTTTGATGGAAGTGATGAAAATGGCTATTCTTTCATCATTGCCAGCAGCACGCTTGACTGCAACGTCCGGGTGAAAGAACTCCGTGAAAAATTCGGTGCCAAGGGAGGCGGAAAGCCTGTCATGGTCCAGGGTTCAGTTAAAACAGTTAAAGAAAACCTGATGTCTTGACGCGTTATGTCAAGAAACAAACTGCTTACACATTCTGTCAAAAAAACGAACCGTCTGGCAGCATTTATATCCTGACAGACGGTTTATTTTTGTCTTCTGACATTCCTGCCACAATCTTAGGAAATCTGAACAGGAATATTACGGTACATATGGCTGCTGCCGCAAAGTCGGCCACTCCTTCTGCCAGATATACTCCACGCACTCCTATAAAATGTGAAAGTATAAATACCAACGGGATAAGTAAAATAAGTTTTCTAAGGACCGCTATAAACAGTGAAATTCCTGCCTGCTTTGTGGCAATAAACGTATTCTGGCATGCCCTTTGCAAGCCAAATATCGTCATTCCGAACATAAATGTAGGCATCATCTGGGTAACAGTCTGTATCAATACCTCATCTGAAGTAAAGATTCTTGCAACTACACCTGAAAAAAGAATTACAGAAATATTGATCAGCGCATTTGCACCGACAAGAAATACAAACAGGTATTTTATTATCTTTTTGAACCTTACGACATCGCGCCTGCCGTAATTGTAGCTGATAAGCGGAAGAACGCCCTGGGTAAATCCCTGAAGCGGAACTCCTACTATGGTCATGGCACTCTGCATTACGGTCAGTGCGCTGACATAAATATCCCCATAAATTGAAAGCCTTCCATTAAGGGCAAATCCTATAAGACTTTCTGTTGAGGCCATGACGAAAGGTGCTACTCCAAGCTTTGCAATCTGCAGGATTATTTTTCCGTCCGGTCTTACATTTGCAAGTTCTATCTTCAAAGATGCTTTCCCTGAAAACAGAAATCCCAGAACAATGCATGCACTGACAAACTGGGAGATATCTGTTGCTATGGCGGCTCCCTTCACTCCGATTCCAAATGCATAAATAAAGAGTGGGTCTTATGCAATATTAAGACCTGCACCCACAACCACTGCACACATGGCAATTCCCGGTCTTCCCTGGGCCGTAATGAACGTATTCAGGCCTGTCACTGCCATAACGAAGAATGTGCCTGTCATGTAAACAGTGAGATAATCTGTTGCATATCCCATAGTTACATCCGATGCACCTATAAGCTTAAGTATGGGCGTCATAAATGCGTAGACAATGGCCATGCATACAAGGCTTAGGACAATTGTAAGAAAAAGTCCGTTTCCTAAGAATAATCCGGCTTTTTTCCGGTCTCCCTGTCCAAGGGCTATAGCCGCCTGAGGTGCTCCGCCTCCTCCTGCAAACTGGGCAAATGCCGCCACCAGGATGATTATGGAGTTTGTAAGTCCTATTCCCGCCAGAGCGTTCGTGCCTTCACCGGGAATATGACCGATATATATCCTGTCTACTATGCTGTATAAAAGATTTACAATCTGGGCCAGGACTGACGGCACCGCCATTTTTACCATTAATGGTATTATGGGTGCTGTTCCCAGCCTGTCCTCGTATTTTGTATCTGCCTGCATTTCTAAGCCGTTATTTTTCTATTACTTCCACCTGATATGCCTTTGAACTGAAATCAGAAGCTATGTTTTCAGTCACATAAATCATATCATCATCTGTCATCAGTATCATATCAAAATCATAACCTGAATTTTTCCAGAATTCTATGGCTCCGTCAAGTCCCATTATAAATACAGATGTGGATAATGCATCCCCTAAAATTCCGGATTCACAGACGATTGAGGCGCTCTTCAGGCCGCTCTCGGCCGGGTATCCGGTCCTCGGGTCAATTATATGGTGATAAATTTTCCCATCTTCGCCCTCGAAATATCTCTCATAGGGACCGGATGTGATCACCGCGCAGTTTTCTGCCTGAAATGTTCCCAGATATGCACTGCTGTCATCGGCATTATTGGGGTCCTTTATGCCGCATTTCCATTTTGAGCCGTCCGGTTTTGTATTGTAAACCTGTGCATTACCGCCCAGAGAAATAGAAGCACTGACCAGATCGTACTCTTCAAAAATTGCCATCAGCCTGTCCGATGTATATCCCTTGGCAATTCCGCCAAGTTCAATCTGCTGCCCCTGTCCCATGGCCAGAATTCCATCATTTACTGAAATCCTGTCACTTCCTACCTTTGACAAGGCTTCTTCAATTTCTTCTTCCTCCGGAACATGTTTTTCTTCTTCCGTAAATCCCCACAGGTCCACCACCGGATATATGCTGACGTCAAAAATTCCACCTGTCTTTTCATATACATCCAGTGCCGTGCTTAGGATTTCTTCAGTATCTGAGCTTAAAATACCGCCGTAATTTTCATTCAGAAGGTTTACTTCGCTGCCTTCTGTTCCTATGGATAAAAGATCATTCAGGCGTTCTATCTCCGCCTGCGCGGCATCTGCTGCCTCTTCGCATTTTTCTCCGTAACACGTTATCGTCATATATGTGTCCATCGAATGAACACGTCTGGTGGCTTTAGGCACATCTTCATTTGATGTATTTGTATTTGCACTGCTACATCCAGCCAGCAAAGTCAGACACACTGCTACTGCAATTGCAGGGACACCATATGCTTTTTTAAAGAAAAATTTCAATATCATCATTAATTCCTGCCAAGGCCTTTATCAAACACCGGTTTAAGCCTCTTTATTAATATTGCTCCGATAATACCAATGACAGCTCCTGCTGCCACTCCCGTGAACCATAGTATCAGAAGATACCAGCCTATTGCCTTGGTATTAAGCACTATCATGGCAACTATTATCTGGCCAATATTATGGCAGACTCCTCCTGCGATGCTGATGACCACAGTGCTGAACTTTCCCGTCTTTTTAAGGATTATCATTAATGTAAGACTTAACAGGGCACCCGCAAACGAATATGCCAGGCTCATTAAATTTCCAAAAAGAATGGCTGCAAGAACAATCCTTACCAGATTTATTGCTGCAGCACTTTTCCATCCGATCAGATACAATGCAACGATAACGACAAGATTAGACAGCCCCAGCTTCATGCCCGGAACCGCGAAAAATGCAGGTACCAGTGACTCCACGTAGCTTAAAATAAAAGCCACTGCCACCAGCAAACCGTATAAAACTATTGTCTTTGTCTGTATTTTTTTCAAATTAATTCCTTTTATATTTTTCAACAAGATTCTGTTGCGTTTCCCGGGAGTTTCCTGGTTGAATTTATTGGACCACTATGTCCACATCGTCTTCGTTTTCCTCACTGCTTACTTCCACAACCACCTTATGCGGCAGACACACTATTGACTGGCCGTTCCTGCTTATTTTTCCCATGTTGACACATAGCTTATCCGGACAGTCAGCATCCTCCAGCCATGCCTGTCCTCCTGAAATCCGCAGATAATTTTTTCCACCGTCAGCCCCCGCAATCTCATAAGAAATTTCCCCGTCAAGCGAAAATGTTTTTATAATTTCTCCATCCACAGATACAATGACAGTGCTTCCCTTATGACCGGAGATCAGGACTATGGCTGCTATCACGGCACCTGCAATTATTATTCCGGCTGTGATGATCACATCCCATTTATGCTTTTTTATGAAGTTTCCCTTAAGATTACAGCTTTTTCCCATATTATTTCCGACTGTTGCCTGCACAGTAGTTCAAGTCAGCCATATATCAACAAGCCTCACTAAGTACTCTACTCAAACAAAAAAGCTAACGCACCACGCTTCAAACGTTGATGCGTTAGCCTTGGCTAATCAATTTTATTAGAAACAAGAAAAACAATCAATGTTTTTTTAGTTTCAATTCAGTGATTCCCGTTGGATCAAGCTTTATTTCAGCCAATCCATTCCTTAATCTGCTTATAAACTCCAGGTCCGTCCAGTTCGTATTTTGCCAGAAGCTCCTTTGCAGGTCCTGACTCGCCGAATCTGTCGTATACACCTATCTTCTTAACCAGTGTAGGTGCCTTTTCACTTAATGCGTCGCAAACTGCGCTTCCAAGGCCTCCGATAACGGAATGCTCCTCGACTGTTACAACCTTGCCCGTCTTCTTAGCTGAAGCAACAACAATTTCCTCATCCAGAGGCTTGATAGTATGGATATTAATGACCTCTGCATCGATACCATCAGCTGCCAGGCTTTCAGCAGCTTCAAGTGCGCTGTTCACGCAAAGTCCGGTTGCAATGATTGTAACATCCTTACCTTCCTTCAGGGTAATTCCCTTACCAATCTCGAACTTGTAATCAGGGTTATCATTAATTACAGGAACTGCAAGACGACCGAAACGGAGATATACAGGTCCTACATACTCATATGCAGCCTTAACTGCAGCCCTTGCCTCAACATCATCACTTGGGTTGATGACAACCATGCCCGGGATTGTGCGCATCAGGGCAATATCCTCGTTGCACTGATGTGTGGCACCGTCTTCTCCTACAGAGATTCCGGCATGGGTAGCGCCGATCTTAACGTTAAGATGTGGGTATCCGATTGAATTTCTTACCTGCTCGAATGCACGTCCTGCGGCAAACATGGCAAATGAGCTGGCAAAAGGTACCTTTCCGCATGTGGAAAGTCCTGCTGCAATGCCCATCATATCTGCCTCTGCGATACCACAGTCAATATGTCTTTCAGGAAATGCCTTTTGGAATATTCCTGTCTTTGTTGCACCTGCCAGGTCAGCATCGAGAACTACCAGGTTCTCATGCTCTGCGCCAAGCTCCTTTAAAGCATTACCGTAGCTTTCTCTTGTTGCGATCTTCTTTACTTCTGACATAATGCTTCACCTGCTTTCTTCAGTTCTTCCATTGCGATGGCATATTCCTCATCATTTGGAGCCTTTCCGTGCCAACCGGCATTGTTTTCCATGTAGGAAACTCCCTTGCCCTTAACAGTCTTTGCAATAATTGCCGTAGGCTGGCCCTTTGTTTTGCGGGCCTCCTTAAATGCTGCCTCAATCTGAGCGAAATCATTTCCGTCAATGTTGATTACATGGAAATTAAATGCCTCAAACTTCTTATCGATTGGGTAAGGTGAACATACATCAGCAATGTTTCCGTCGATCTGAAGTCCGTTGTTGTCTACGATCACGCAAAGGTTGTCCAGTTTTCTGTGACCGGCGAACATGCTGGCTTCCCAAATCTGACCTTCCTGGATCTCTCCGTCTCCAAGAAGTGAATAAACACGATACTCCTTGCCATCCATCTTTCCAGCAAGAGCCATTCCTACTGCTGCAGAAAGTCCCTGACCAAGAGATCCGCTGGACATGTCCACACCCGGAATATGCTTCATGTCCGGATGTCCCTGCAGGTATGAACCCACATGACGCAGAGTCTCCATGTCCTCTACAGGGAAATACCCTCTAAGGGCAAGCACAGAATAAAGGCCCGGTGCAACATGTCCCTTTGACAGCACAAAACGGTCCCTGTCTTTCTTCTTTGGATCCTTTGGATCTATGTTCATTTCAACAAAATAGAGATACGTGAATATCTCTGCTGCAGATAATGATCCGCCCGGATGTCCGGACTTAGCACTATAAACACCGGTTACGATACCTTTACGTACCTCAACGGCTAACTTTTCAAGTTCTAACTTAGTCATGACGACGCTCCTTTAATAAAACTATATGACACGTATCGACGTCAGGATCAATTTTCATATTGATACTATGACGAAGATTAATACACACAGAGGAAATTCTATCATAAGAAAATATCAGAATCAACCCGCTTCAGGCAACAAGCTGATTTTACAGGTTATCATATATTCATCACCTCTGATGTTTATATCCGTATTCAGATATCACAGATTATGATCAAGCATGTAGCCGCATGAAAACACCTTCTGTTTCAGTCCCTGTTTTATGATGTCTGCTATTCCTGCATCATCAGTTGCGCAAAAACCTGACAGATTAGTAACATTATAATTTTTTAGCAGTGGGGCCATCGGCACCGAAGGACCTGCCAGACTCACAAATGCTCTGCCCGGGCAAAGCTCCAACAGCCTTGGAAGCGTTTTGTTTGTAAAAGTCATGCCCGTAATAACCACGATGTCCTGATCCTCTAAGATATATTCACAAGCGCTGTCAGGAAGATCTCCGTCCATTGGTTCTCTTTCAAGGATTGAAAGGTTACATACAGGACCCAGCTGCTTTTCTATGTACGGAAAATGACCCACAACAGTTACATTCTTTCCCTTTATATCATCTCCTAATGTTTTGAATATCTCATTTTTCGTACGGTCTTCCCCATCCGGAAGAATGCCCATTGCCTTAATATTTTCAGGGCAGTTATACCATGAATTCATGGCTGCCATTCCGATTGATGCCTCAATAAAATTCCATGATTTCGAAAGTGCCGCAACATCTCTTAATGACATTGAAACCGGTGATGACTTAAGCAGGCCAAATCCGGCCCTCTGCCTTACAGTCAGGGCAACACCTGTTCCGACTTCAGACCTGACATAAGTCCATATTGAACCAACAGCCAGATCAAGCACCTTCAGCTCCGCAGGTATTCCATCTATCAGTTCATCATACATTTTCCATTTGCTGCTCATTTTTTCCTCCATTGAAGTATCAGATTTTTCCATATGTTGCCATTCTCGGGTAATCATAACACATATATTTTTTATGTGCACTTTTGCACCGCACATTCAGACGGGATACAAAAAAACCTTACATCAACTGTTCATTTTTAATATAATTGTTTCAGCTTAAAAAGGATGGTATAGACATGACGAACGCAAAGAAAAATAGTGCATTTTTAATAATTTCAATCTTTCTGATTGCCATGTGCCTGAGAGGCCCTATCACAGGTGTGGGGCCATTGGTCACCACGCTTCAGGAGCTCCTGGGGCTTTCGGGAACCGTGGCCGGTCTTCTGACCACACTTCCTCTTATCACATTTGCAGTAATATCTTTTCTGACTGCACCGCTTGCCCGCAAATTGGGCATCGGAAAGCTGATGTTTTTCAGTCTTATCGTACTTTTTATTGGTCTCGCCATCAGGTCATTCTGCGGCACAGCCGGTCTTTTTATAGGAACCGTTATCCTGGCCTGCGGCATAGGCTGCAACAATGTCCTGCTGCCTGTTGTAATAAAGTCTAAGTTCCCATCTCATATCGGAACCCTGACCGGTGTCTATACTACACTGATGGCAGGATTTGCTTCCATCTCCAGCGGAACTTCTGTTCCTCTGACCAATGCCTTCGGCTCAGCTTTCGGTTCAGCCTTTGGCTGGAGGATTGCACTGTGCATTTGGCTTATTCTGGTTGTATTTGCATTTTTCTTCTGGCTTCCTTACATGAACCAAAATTTTGACGATTCAAATGATGCTCAAAGCCCTGATATGTCGGGAGCCAGGCGACGCTCTGTTGCCTGCTCTTCCATCAGCTGGTTCATAACTCTTTTCATGGGATTTCAGAGCATGGTATTTTATTTCACCGTTTCCTGGTTTGCCACCATTCTTCAAAGCTATGGCTTCTCTCCGGCCCAGTCCGGTCTGTACAACATGCTGATGATGCTCTGCGGCCTTCCGGGATCATTTATCATGCCTATCGTTGCCAGCAGGACAAAGCATCAGAGCTTCTGGGGAGCACTTATCGGTTTCCTCTATGCTCTTGGCATGATCTCACTGCTGTTTGCTTATAATCCGTTTGGTCTTGTCGTAACAATAATAACCAACGGTTTCGGCTCCGGCGCCGCCATTGCCTTCTGCATGGTGCTGATCGGACTTCATACAAAGGACTCCCGGGATGCATCTTCACTTTCTGCTCTTTCTCAGGGAATAGGATATGTATTTGCAGCTGTCGCTCCGGTTCTCATGGGAACCATTTTCGATGCAACCGGTTCATGGACGCTCCCTCTGATCATCATGACGGTCATCGGTATTGCATGTACGGTTTGCGGATGGCTTTCAGGACTTAACAGAATGGTTGACACAAATTCAATTTAACTCACACGAAACGCCCGCCATTATGGCGGGCGTTTCAATCAGTGACCCTTACTTTTTCAGTCATCTTCTTAGAAATAATTTAATAAACACCCCATTTAGTCTTTGTTGCCCAGGAGCCGTTATAAATCCAACCGAAGAACCATACTTTCATGCAATCAGGCACGCCCAGACATGTTACTGTGAATGTGTAAGCTGTATTCTTCTTGAGTGTCATTTTTAATGTTTTGCTGCTGCAGGTATATGTACCAACGGTTTTATTTGTTTTCATTTCTTTTACAACAATCTTATACTTTGCATATGTTGATACCGTACGTTTTGAACCATTAGGGGTTTTATAATAAGCTTTCCCTTTGGTTTGTGTAAATTCATAAATGTTGTCTGAAGATATTATTCCATATGTTGTTTGGGTTTTGTTATCCGTGCCATATCCCCAATTTGCCTCACTTACTCCTGCAAATGTAGGAACTGCTGCACAGACGATACTGATTGCTACTAAAAACATTGCTAAAAACTTTTTCATAATGTTCTCCTTTCTGTTAGAACCATGTTGTTATGTTTTCTATGGTCATAGTATATAACGGAGCTTCTGCAAATTTGTTTTCAGCAATCTGTTCCTGTTGCATCCTTACCAAATATTCCAATTGGATTATTTCTTGAAATTGCGCAGCAAAACATAAAATGACTGAAATCTTAATTTTTTCTAAAAATGCTCAGAAAAATAACAAGATTTCAGTCATTTTAATATCATCTATTTCCTACTGGCAGAATCAAACAAACTTTCCATCTTAACCTTAAATTCCCTCGACGATACCAATGCACAGCCCTGGCCGCGGATTATTATCTGCTCCAGGCCGTCGCTGGTGACCACAGCCACTTTATCCTTTTTGCCGTGTTCGTGGGCAAATTTTTCTATGAACTGATCCGCCGTTTCAGCCTCTTTCGTAAATACCACATGGATATTCATGTAATCGGAGATTTCTGTGTCGTGGCCCTTTACCCGGTAGGCGTCAAAGACACATATTACCTGGCTGCCTGTCAGAGCCTGCCAGTTACATAGTTTCTCCATCAGGGTTATTCTGGCAGCATCCATATTTTCTCTTGCCAGTTCGTTTAAATCTTCCCAGGCAAATATTACATTATATCCGTCCACCAGAAGATAATCCGCATTTTCTGCCTGAAAGATGGCAGTCTTTACAGGTGTGCCTGCTCTGCCTAAAGTGCTTCCTGGCCCGTTCTTAGAATTAGATGATCTTCCTGTTCCATGCATGGACGAATTTATGACGCCTGCACTATCTGCCATTCCAAAGCTGTTCTTTTTCCTTTTACGTTTCCAGCCTGTACGGTGCTTATCAACTCCGCTGCTTCTGGAAATTCCGGAAATAATTTTATCAACTTCCTCTGTTCCGAGATATATTTCAGATACAGACCCGGACTTTTCTTTCTTAAAACCCTTAAGCACAGCATCACTTAAAACAGCAGCACCGCTTCCTGCCAGCAAATCTTTTGCAAATCCGTCCTGCTCGAAGCTGACATGCATATGCTCGTAAACCTGATCATAAGGCACAATAAATCCGCTTCCTGCGGCACAGAAAACTGAATCCGGAGTATTGCGCACATCCCTTTCCGGATCATATCCTTTAGCCTCTATTACTTCCTCGGGATTGTGACACGGCCCGAAACCGCATGGCACCAGATTTAATGAACCCTTCCCCTGGGTGAATGCAGCAAGTTCTTTTGCGTAGTCGGAAAGAGACGCCACCGGAACCCGCCCGGAAAATGCCGCCGTTTCACTGCGGATATCCGGAGCGGAAAATTCAGCTTTCATACGGTCCAGGTCATTCATGACCCTTCCCACATTTTCCGAAGGAACTCTTAAGCTGAATCTGTAATACGGCTCAAGGAGCCTGGACTTAGTCATCATCAGTCCCTGCCTTACAGCCCTATAGGTTGCTTTGCGGAAATCGCCGCCCTCAGTGTGGTTTTTACTGGCTTTTCCACCCACAACAGTTATTCTCATGTCTGTGATGGCAGAACCCGTTAAAACGCCTTTGTGCTCCCTTTCTTCGAGGTGCGTCAGTATCAGTCTCTGCCAGTTCTTTGCCAGCAGGTCTGTGCTTGCCATGGTCTGAAACTCCAGTCCACTTCCTTCCGGCAAAGGCTCCATCAGGAGATGTACTTCTGCATAATGCCTTAATGGTTCAAAATGTCCCACACCTATGGTTGGTGCTGTAATCGTCTCCTTGTATATGACCTCACCTGTGTCAAATGTAACCTTCAGTCCAAATCTTTCTTCCATGACCGAAGTCAAAACTTCCAGCTGTACTTCGCCCATTACACGGACATATATTTCTTTATTGTCTTCGTCCCATTCCACAGAAAGTTCGGGGCTTTCCTCTTCCACAGTTTTGAAATTTTCCACGCACAGAACCGGATCATTTTCCCGCGGCAGTATCACCCTGTACCTCAACACAGGTGCAAGAAGAGGCAGAATCTGCTGAGATTCATATCCAAATCCCTGACCCGCAAAGCTCTCCTTCAGGCCTTCAACTGTGCATACGTCGCCTGCGCCGGCCTCCTGGACGCTTTCGAACTTTTCTCCGGAGTAAATGCGGATCTGGTTAATCTTGCTTATCTCTTCTCCGTCGGGAAGTGAGCTTTTATTTTTAAGGACACCACCGGTTACTTTCAGCATGGTAAGACGCTTTCCTGAAGCGTCCCGTGTAATCTTAAATACACGTGCACCGAACTCCTCAGGATAATCAGTCTCCAAAGTCAGTCTGTCCAGCCCACCCAGGATTTCATCTATTCCTTCCTGTTTTAAAGCCGAACCAAAAAAGCATGGAAATATTTTTCTGTCAGCGATCAGATCCAGGATTTTTTCTTCTGATACACTGCCATTTTCCAGAAATCCTTCCATGGCATCCTCATCTGTCATGGCAATCTGGTCATAGAATTCTTCAAGGTCTTCTCCGCAGGTACTGTCTGCATTAATATATTTTCCAAATTCCACTACGCCATCCGATAACCTGGCCTTGGCCTCCGCCAAAAGCTTTTTTCTGTCTGTTCCCGGCTGGTCCATTTTGTTGAAGAAGATAAATGTAGGAATCTCATAATCCTCCAGCATTTTCCAAAGTGTTTCGCCCTGACCAGTTATGCCGTCAGGGGCGCTGACCAGGAGAAGCGCGTAGTCCAGCACCTGCAGGGTCCTTTCCATTTCCGCTGAAAAATCGGCATGTCCAGGAGTGTCAAGCAATGTAAAAGAAGTATCCCCATATTCCAGCATAGCCTGCTTGGAATATATGGTAATACCTCTTTTTCTCTCAAGTGAATCCGTATCCAGGAAAGATTCTCCCTTGTCTACACGCCCAAATGAACGAAGCACTCCTGATCTGTACAGCAGTGCTTCCGATAATGTTGTTTTTCCCGAATCTACATGGGCCACAATGCCCAAAGTGATTTTCTTCATTTATGCTCCAAAATTTAATCAGCTTAAAATTTACTCTGCAAAATTCCAATCGGCTTAGAATTAACTCTGCAAAAATTCTGCTCAGCTTAAAGCAGACTTTAATCTGTTTAATCCGTCCAGCAGCAGTGCCTTAGGGCACGCCACGTTAAATCTCATGAATTTATTTCCGTCTCCTCTGTACTGAGCGCCGTCGCTCATCCAAAGTCCTGTCTTTTCCCTTATCTTTGCGGCAAAAGCCTTTGAATCATCTGTATAAGCGCTGAAATCCAGCCACATAAGGTAAGTAGCCTGGCTTGGTACAACCTTGAGCTTCAGATTATTTTCAGAGATAAATTTACTTACTATCTCTTTATTTTCATGAACATATTCCCGCAATTCATCCAGCCAGTCTTCGCAATCATTATAAGCAGTTACAGCTGCGGTTACTGCAAATACATTCGCCCCCGTAACCTCAGCATTAAACATTTCCAGTCCCAGTCTTTCTCTCAGCTCAGGGTCTGAAACTGCAGCAAACGAGGTATGAAGCCCTGCAATGTTGAACGTCTTCGATGGAGCTCCGCACATTATGGTCTTGGCATCCGAGGCTCCCATAAAAGGTGTATAAGAAACACCCGGTGCCGTCAGGTCGCAGTGGATTTCATCGGAAATTACGGCCACTCCGTGTTTCTTGCAGAGTTCTCCCATTTTTGCCAGTTCATCTTTAGTCCACACTCTTCCGATCGGATTATGTGGATTACAGATTATAAATGCCTTGGACACCTTAATTTTTTCTTCCAGATCCGCATAGTCCACGCTGTAGCTTGTCCCATCATATACCATGCGGCTTTCAAGGGCCGTGCAGCCGTTGGCTTCAATCGTTCTGAAAAAGCAATTATAATTCGGTGACAGCAGCGCTATGTTATCGCCCGGCTTTGCAAGCATTTTTATTGCACAGGATACTATTGGAACAACTCCCGCTGCAAAAAGGAGCCAGTCCTGTTTCATTTTGAAATTATATCTTCTATTCCACCATCCGCAGATGGCATCTTTCCATTCATCGGTAATATGCGTATATCCAAACACGCCGTGTTCAACACGTTTCTTTAAAGCCTCTATGATCTCAGGTGCCGCCTTAAAATCCATGTCCGCTACCCACATCGGAAGCTCATTTTCTTTTCCCATCCACTTAACGGATGCTGTATTTTT
>R11__coassemble_1372_pt1 | contig 13881 bp, 16 predicted proteins | sample R11__metabat2_high_PE_009 | metagenome-assembled genome bin R11
CCATATGAGCGTTCCAAATGCTATAAAAAAAATCCCGCCTATTATGAGAAGAATCTGATTTCTCTTAAAAGTCTTGTCCTGTCTTAAATTGGAGAATGTGACCTGCTTTACGCTGTCGTCAAATATTGCTCTTTGTGTTACTACCATATTGATCAAAAACCTTTCAGATTATTTACAGATGAATTTATTTATAGTTACTCATTACCAGCAAAGAAGCTCATATCCGTCTTCTGTTACCAGCACCTGAACTTCCCACTGAGCAGAGTCTTTGCCGTCCTTTGTTCTGGCTGTCCAGCCATTTTTCTCATCAGTGTAGAACTCGCAGGTTCCTGCATTTACCATAGGCTCGATGGTAAATACCATGCCCGGTACCATCAGCATTTCTTCACCCGGCTTAGATACATGGCTGACCCATGGTTCTTCATGGAATTCAAATCCACAGCCGTGTCCTCCGATTTCTCTTACCACGGAATAACCATTTGCCATGGCATGCTGATTAACTGCATTTCCCATGTCACCCAGGAAATGCCATGGTTTAACAAACTTAAGGCCTTCCTCAATACATTCCTTTGTTACACGGACAAGCTTTGCTCTCTCTTCGCTGACTTCGCCTATGCAAAACATTCTTGAGGAATCCGAAAAATATCCATTCAGGATTGTGGAGCAGTCAACATTTACTATGTCGCCCTCTTTCAGGATCTCGTCCGGACTTGGAATTCCATGACATATTACATCATTGATGGATGTGCATACACTCTTTGGGTATCCCTCGTAATTCAAATCCGCAGGAATACCTCCCATGCCGTACGTAACTTCGTTTATTATGTCATCAATCTCAGATGTTGCCATACCTGCATGGATTCTCTTTCCGACTTCATCCAGACAGGCCATGTTTATCTTCGCACTGGCTTTTATGCCTTCAATGTCCTGAGGCATCTTTATGATCTCCTGGCTTGGTACTTCATGTCCTTCCCATGCATATCTTTTGATCCTGTCATCAAATGCCTCATGGCACTTTTTATACTTAAGTCCGCTTCCGCACCAGCACGGATCATTTCTCCCAATTTTTAACATTAACATAAATCCTTATGTCCTTTCTTCACTCTAACTTAAGTATTATAGCCTCATTGGGAAAATTTAGGAACATGTTTTCGTATTTTTAAAGCTAATATTACTGTTTAATTAACTGTTGTCCGCCTGGTGGCATTCTGGTTTCCAACTGTGACTGAAATCTTAACTCTTTTTTCTTTATCACCGGAAAAGCAATTAAGATTTCAGTCACTCGGGGATAACCGTTAAACTATATATCTTTTGACGGCCATTTAACACCCGACCTTCGAAAGGCACACAAAAACCGACCGTCTGAGTGATGAGTTCAGACGGCCGGCACATAAAGAAAATACATCGCACAATGTAATTTTCATGGTCATTATGCCATATTACAAGGTGCCTAGCAATGATTTTTATAAGATAGATAAAATTTTTCTATTTGCAATTTCCACCAAGCTGTTTATTTCTGTGGCGCCTACAGTCGCCATAGAATAACCCCTGCTCATACCAGCTGTCCTGGATTTTATCCAGCATTGCTGCAAACTGAGCCTTCTCCTCTTCGCTAAGTGCTGCAAAAAGTTTTGCAGTCTTATCCGCCTTTTCAGCATCCAAAGCCTCTGCGCGCTCTCTGCCCGCCTCGGTGATTTCCACAATAAGGCTCTTTGCATTATTTGGATCCTGGGTTCTCTTGACCAGTCCGTGTTCTTCCATTTTCCTCAGGAGTTCACTTGCTGAAGATGATGTAATCTCCGCCTCATCCTGAAGGTCTCTCTGGCTTTTTGGTCCTTCTTCCACCAGAATACTTAGAATTCTGGCCTTGCCATGATGTCCGAACTCTTCTCTCTTCAAAATCTTGCTGAATCTTCTGAATCCTGCAAATATTCTTTCTTCATTTGAACTATAATCTTTTTTCATGTCTGTCTCCTTTAATATCCGGCGCCAGGCAGATTGAATTTTTAAGGGAGAACGAACTCAATTTTGCTCGGTACCGTGTATTTTTGCAGATTATAGCATGCATATATGCATTTTGCAAGGTACCACGCAAATATTTTTCAAAAGAGGCTGCCTCCTTTGAAGCAGCCTCTACATATTATTCGTCTACTTCCTCTACGATAACATCCGGATTATTGTAAAGGTTTTCTTTGTAGTGGTGAGTTTCTTCAAGCATCATGTCCTTAACCTTCATCAGACGGATTTGCGTGCTTCGTTCGTTCTCATCCAGCTTCATCATAATGTACTTGATGGCCTCCTGGGTCTGAGGGATCATCACATGCTCAAGCGCATTAACTCTACGCCTGGTCTTTTCAATCTCGCTGGCCATCAGCTGGCAGGACTTTTCAACCTCTGCCAGGCGGAGCATATCCTGAAATACATCAGAAAGACTTGCTACTGCACCATCCAGGTCGGAAGATGTGAACGCATAACCGTATGAATAGATGTCGCTTTCATTAGCTGTTTTGGTCTGGTATTCAAATACCGGTACCTCTACACTCATGACATTCTTTACGCCTGCTTCCAGCGTTACGCTCTGACGCGGCGCAATGAATGCAGCATTTATTTCCTCATCATCCATGCCGGCCTTGGCAATTACAAAATCCTTATTGGCTTTGGCAATGCCCTCTTCGACCTTTTCCCTTAAAGCTCTGTTCTCCCTTATAAGGTCCAGGAACTGACGCATCAACTCATCACGTTTATCTTTTAATAATTTATGTCCCTTAACCGCGGTGGCAAGCTTTTTCTTCTGCTTTGCCAGCTCCATTCGGGTCGGGTTAACTTGTTTTTTAGTAGCCATAAAAATGTCTCCTAGTAATGTCCATACAGGCTTTTGGACCCGTTGCGGAGGTTTTTATCAAATATACCCCCACAAATAAAAGTCGCCGTTATGCCTCATAGTACTTATCAAGGAACTCGTCCTTAATTCTCTTCAGCTCTGCTCTTGGAAGAATTCTTAAGAGCTCCCAACCGATATCAAGAGTCTCCTCAATGTCACGGTTGGCATTATTGCCCTGTGATACGTATCTCTTCTCAAATTCATCTGCAAACTTAGCATACAGCTTATCCATGTCTGTAAGAGCAGCCTCGCCAAGTACGACCATCAGCTCCTTAGCTTCTTTTCCGCGGGCATATGCTGCGAAAAGCTGGTTCATTGTGTTGGCATGATCTGCACGGGTCTTGCCTTCGCCGATACCTTTATCTTTCAGACGTGAAAGAGATGGAAGTACATCGATTGGAGGTACAACGCCCTGTCTGTAAAGCTCACGGCTCAGGATAACCTGTCCCTCTGTAATATATCCTGTAAGGTCAGGGATTGGATGAGTCTTGTCATCTTCAGGCATTGTCAGGATAGGGATCATCGTGATTGAACCCTCTTTACCTCTCTGACGTCCTGCTCTTTCGTACATTGTAGCAAGGTCTGTGTACATGTATCCCGGATATCCACGACGTCCAGGAACCTCTTTACGTGCAGCAGAAATCTCACGGAGTGAGTCTGCATAGTTTGTAATGTCTGTCAGGATTACAAGTACGTGCATTCCTTTTTCAAATGCCAGATATTCAGCAGCTGTAAGAGCCATCTTAGGTGTTGCAACTCTTTCTACAGCAGGGTCATTTGCAAGGTTAACGAACATTACTGTTCTGTCAATTGAGCCTGACTCTGTAAATGATTTTGTGAAGAAGTTTGCTTCCTCGAATGTAATACCCATTGCTGCGAATACAACGGCAAACTGTTCGTCTGTTCCACGAACTTTTGCCTGTCTTGCAATCTGGGCTGCAAGGTCTGCATGCGGAAGACCTGACATTGAGAAAATAGGAAGCTTCTGTCCACGAACCAGCGTATTCAGTCCGTCGATGGCTGATACACCTGTCTGAATGAACTCGTTAGGGTAGCTTCTTGCTGCAGGGTTCATTGGGAGACCTTCAACGTCCATCCTCTTTTCAGGAAGGATCTCCGGACCTCCGTCTATAGGACGTCCAAGTCCGTCAAATACACGGCCGAGCATGTCTTCAGATACGCCCAGCTCCATTGAGCGGCCAAGGAAGCGGACCTTGCTGTCCTTAGGGTTGATACCTGTTGATGACTCAAACAGCTGTACAAGTGCGTTGCTTCCGTCTATTTCAAGTACTTTACATCTTCTTTTCTCACCATTTGCAAGTTCAATCTCGCCCAGTTCGTTGTATACAACACCTTCAACGCCCTGAACCAGCATCAGAGGACCTGCTATTTCCTGTATTGTTCTATACTCTTTTGGCATAACTTAATCCTCCACTTCAAGTTTAGAGATTTCATCTTTAAGTTCAGCTAAGATCTTCTCATACTCCTCGTAGATCTGATCCTGTACTGTATATTTATAACGACCGATCTTCTCTCTTACTGCAAGATTTACAACTGCATCGATGCCAACGCCTCTGTTAAGAGCTTCGAGTGCCTCATCATAGTAGCTGAGGATAAGAAGCATCATCAGGAACTGCTTATCAAGTGAGGTATATGTATCAACCTCGTGGAATGAATCCTGATGCAGGAAGTCCTCACGGATAGATCTTGCAGCTTCCATCTTAAGTCTGTCAGGAGCCGAAAGTGCGTCCATACCAACCAGCTGTACGATCTCTTCAAGAGCAGCCTCGTCAGAAAGAAGTCTTACCATTCTTGCTCTGCATTCCATCCATGGACCGCCGGCAGCTTCATCAAACCACTCACCCATTCCATCAACATACAAAGAGTATGATGTCAGCCAGTTGATAGCTGGGAAGTGTCTCTTATAAGCAAGGTTTGAATCCAGTCCCCAGAATACCTTAACTATACGAAGGGTTGCCTGTGAAACCGGCTCTGAAATATCACCACCTGCAGGAGATACAGCACCGATAACAGAAAGAGCACCTTCTCTTGGCTTTGAACCATTTGAGATAACTCTTCCGGCACGCTCGTAGAACTGTGCAAGACGGGAACCGAGGTATGCAGGATAACCTTCCTCACCAGGCATCTCTTCAAGACGTCCTGACATTTCACGGAGAGCCTCAGCCCAACGTGATGTTGAGTCAGCCATCAAAGCTACCGAATATCCCATGTCTCTGAAATACTCAGCAATTGTAATACCAACATAGATGGAAGCCTCACGGGCTGCAACCGGCATGTCCGATGTATTGGCGATCAGAACTGTTCTTTCCATCAGTGAGTATCCTGTCTTAGGATCCTTCAGCTCTGGGAACTCGTTCAGAACGTCTGTCATCTCATTTCCACGCTCGCCGCATCCGATATATACAACAATGTCAGCCTCTGACCATTTTGCCAGCTGGTGCTGTGTTACAGTCTTTCCTGAACCGAAAGGTCCCGGAATGGCTGCTGTACCGCCCTTGGCGATTGGGAACAGTGTATCAATTACACGCTGGCCTGTGATAAGCGGCATTGTAGGAGAAAGTTTCTCCTTGTATGGACGGCCCTGACGAACAGGCCACTTCTGCATCATGGCAACCTCCGCCTGTGTGCCGTCTTCCTTTTCGATAACGCAGACGGTTTCCGTAATTGTAAACTCACCGCTCTTGATCTCGGCAATCTTTCCCTTTATTCCGTTTGGAACAAGGATTCTCTGCTCAACTACAGGAGTCTCCTTTACTGTTCCGATGATGTCTCCGCCTTCAACTTCCTCTCCGACTTCAACTGAAGGAACGAAAACCCAAGTCTTATCTCTGTCCAGAGCCGGAACCTCAACACCACGTGTAAGATTGTTTCCTGTCTGCTCCATGATCTTTACCAGAGGTCTCTGAATACCATCAAAAATGCTGCCGATAAGTCCGGGTCCCAGCTCAACGCTGAGAGGTGCATCAGTTGATTCAACCGGTTCACCAGGTCCGAGACCGGATGTCTCCTCGTAAACCTGAATTGAGGCTTCGTCACCATGGATCTCAATGATCTCACCAATCAGCCTCTGCTCACTAACACGGACCACGTCAAACATGTTGGCGTCTCTCATGCCGGAAGCAACGACCAATGGTCCGGCAACTTTCTTTATTGTACCTGTGCTCATAGTCTGTACCAAGCCTTTCTATGTTAACTGTAATTTTTAACTAATTTTTATCAGAATATATCGGAACCGACAGCCTGGATAACCAGTTTCTGAAGGTTCTCCATTGCGACACCGTTCCTTCCCTGTGAACCTGGGATAGAAATGATTGCAGGAAGCTTCTGATCGTTATATTTTGCAACTTCTTCAGAGATCTGAGCCATCAGATTCTCTGTAATGTAGATGATCGCATAATCCGTTGCCGCAAGGCTCTTTAAGGTGCGCTCACCTTCCTCCGCATTTTCCACAGGAAAAGTCTCTATTCCGAGGGTTGCAAATCCATAAATGGAATCCCGTTCGCCTAAGATTGCTATCTTATACATAACTTGCCCTCAACCTTTCCCGTACTACCTCTTCAGGAAGATCATTAATCTTTCCGGATAATATTATACGGACAGATTTGATCTCGATTTCCTTTGCCAGCAAATATGCCAACAATGGAGATATGGTAAATGCGTTATATTTCTGCGGCTGGATCAGTTTGATCAGCCTGTCGTCACACCACTTATCAAAATATGCAGGACTTTTCTGTATCTCAGGAACCGCATCCGCATATGCTGTACTGTTAAGGTACTCATATACCGATTCTATTCCGCTGCATGTTGCTGTTATCAGACGAGGCACACTCATGCTGTCACATTCTATAAATGCTTTTGCAAGAAAATCTGCATCTTTACCTGCGCGGCATGCTCTTATGGCTATATTTATGTCTGCAGCTGCACACTTAAGCTCCGCATATTCCTTCAGGAGTGCATTTCCGCTTTCTTTTCCGATGCGGAACATTTCCAAAAGTGCTGCCCTGTCTATGATACAGTCACAAAGCTGCGAATCCCCCGTATGGAACAGCACATCCCTTGCCTCCTCGGCTGCCTTCATCATCGGAAATGTCAGGATGGAATAATCATTATCCTGAGCACATTTTCTGATCTGTGCTACCGGGATTGAGCCTCTGTCGATGTATATACCCGGCACTTCCTTCTGAACGTAAGACTCTTTGATAGCTGCTTTAAGATTATGGTAATCCTTGTTAAATCTGAAGATATCAAAGAAATGCATCTGTTTATCATCGCAAAGACTTTTCAGGAGATCCCAGCAACGGTCCTTTTCAGTCCTCATGAGTTCTTCCGGAGTATTGTTTGGTGTAGGACCCCAGCCCTTGTCCAGAAGAGCCTGTATGCACTCTGCAGCATTTTCCGTTGCCATAAGTCCAGCCAGATCCTGATCGGAAAGCAGTGTATTTTCTTTTGCGCGGATCTGTGCGACCTGCGAGGTAAACAACTCTTCCGGAAGAAGTTCATCATCCAGAAGCGTGTCGTTCATGAACTCTTTGTCCATATACCCGCTCCTTTCTTTCTCGTTTAATCAAAAAGTATCTGGCTTATCTTATCCTGCAGTTCCTCTTTGAGGCTGTCTGCCAGCGCATCAAGAGAACAGTTTTCTTCTATTTCGCCGTAGTCAAGTATAAAACCGCCGTTAATGTTTACTGCTTCAAGAGAGATCGTAAGCTTTGCCTTGCCGGCCATCTGCGCATCAATGCGGTCCTGGAAACCAGCCGGAAGTCTCGCGATATCCTCTGCCGAAAACCTGATCTCGCCGTTTCTGCCTTCAGGGGCATACTTGCCGATCATCTTTAGGATAGTCTCAAAATATGCTGCATCCGGCATGGTCTGGATCTTATCAAGAGCTGCTGCTATGGTGCGGTCGATCTCCCACTGCTTAGCCTGAAGAAGATATCTCTTCAGTGTCTGCTCAGCCCCTGACTCAATCCTCTTTCTGGCATTCACAGCATCGTTTGCTCCCTGCTTATCTATGGCAGCGGCCTTCTCATCGGCTGCAGCCTTGCCGCTTTCCAAGATTTTAGCAGCATCGGCATTAGCCTTCTCTATCATCCCATTAGCAGTTTCGGTGGCGGAAGTTTCGATATGTTTGATTATATTATCAAGTCCACTCATCTTTTAATTGCTCCTTAGAATGTTAAGTTTCCTACTCCTGTGATTGCAAGAATTGATACAAGCAGTGCAAGGATGGCATATGTCTCAACCATGATAGGGAAGATCATAGCTTTACCAAACTGGTCAGGTTTCTTTGCTACAACGCCTACAGAAGAAGCTGAAGCTTTGCCCTGTGCGATACCTGAGAAGTATCCGGCAATGGCGATCGGAAGACATGCGCAAAGGTATGCAAGTCCTTTTCCTACTGAAAGATCTGTAGCTCCTGATCCAAGAAGTCCTGTATTAGACAGAACGATGAATCCGATGATCAATCCGTAAATACCCTGTGTACCAGGAAGAAGCTGAAGTACCATAACTTTACCAAACTTTGTTGGGTCTTCTGCAACTACTCCTGCAGCAGCCTCACCTGCTACACCAACGCCTCGTGCAGAACCTGCACCTGCAAGACCTACTGCCAATGCTGCACCAAGAAGTGCGAAGATTGCTCCCATGTTTTCTGTTAAAAATTCGATCATTGTTCTATCTCCTTAAATTTATAGAATTTTGTTTTAACGCTGTAAGGCATAAATGGCCTTGATCCGCCTTCATAAAATCTGCTGAAGAACTCTACATACTGCAAACGGTTTGTATGTACGTAAGCTCCCAATGTATTGATACCTATGTTGATCAGGTTGATGATGATAAATACTACGATATAAACAAGTACCTTCACAAATCCTGAACCAAACATTGTTCCTATCATATTTGCAACCGAACTTATAACGCCCGTTGCAAGTCCAAGAGCAAGAAGTCTTGAATATGACAGAAGGTCTGAAAGGTATGAAGTAATGCCGTATACTGCATAGATTCCTTTAAGTATTCTCTTAAGAGGATTCTTGGAACTTCTTCCCGCAAATATGATCAGCACTACGCATCCGACTCCGGCTGCATAAAGTCCAATTCTTCCTATGCTTGCCGGAATAATAGGATCTCTTCCGTCAAAGAGGATACTCATTATCATAGGCATTGACAATGCTTCAAGCACAAGACCTATCAAAATGACGTACCATGTAATGACGTCGAAGAAAAATCCCGCCAGATCCTTTTGTTTAAGGAACTGGTATGCCGCAACTCCCATACCTGTGAAGATATGTAGGAGTCCCAGTCCCAGTGCCAAAGCCAGCACTGTCATTGGGTGGGCCTGCATGTCCAGCCATACCGGTTTAATGACCAGAGCCTTGCCGAAGAACTCTCCTGATACCACGCTTATCATGTCTCCGAAGTAGCTTCCGAAAAGAACGCCCCAGAACATCGCTGAAATGCCGCCGAACATGAACAGTTTGACATTACAGCGCAGGCCGTATTCCATATTCTTGTTCTTAAGAAGCAGTATCAGTGCTCCTAAGAATATCAGAAGTCCTATCGCTGCATCCGACAGCATAAAGCCGAAGAATATGAAGTAGAACAACGATATCAGGAATGATGGGTCTATCTCGTTTTTAAGCGGCAGCGCGTAGGATTCAACTACCGGCTGTACACTTTCCGAGAATTTGTTGTTTGAAAGGATAACAGGTACGTCCTCATCCTCTCCCGGATCTTCTATCTCTATTGCCACATCGTATTTCGCTGTGGCTTTTTCTATCTTGCTTAAAGATTTCTCCGGTGTGTAGCCCGTCAGTACAAATACATGCTCCGACTGAGGCAAGCTGTTTGTTACGAGGTACTTTTCCTCCCTTATGCTCAAGTAGTCTCTCAGGAACTTGATCTGCGCCTTTTGGTCATCATACCTTAGGATTTCCTTGACGTCTTCCTCAACCTGGGCCTCCAGTTTTTTGATCTGGGCCTCCAGCTTTGCCTGCTGCTCCACCGGCGGAAGCGGTGAACTTACAGAAGGATAAGCAAATCCGATTGCTCTTAAGGCTGCTCCAACTCCCGCCTGGTCATCTTTTCCGCAAATGGCCATGATGCAGGTCTGTTCCTTGTTCTTGCTGAGGATATCCACGCTTATTTCGGCTTGAGTATTCTCCGCAACAGCCCCATAGATCTCTTCAAGGCTCATCTCCTTCGGGAGTGCTCCCACGAACGCCGTCGTCTGGGCTGTTCCCTTGAAATCGAGACTGATGTCCAATGCCTTCCACGGCTTCAGCATTTCTATCTGCTGACTGTACTTCAGGGCATCCGCCTTTTTCTCGGCAATGTCTTTGTAGATTTTTAAAATAGTGGTGACTGCACCCTGAACTTCACCGTATTCGTCCTTGAAGTTGTCATATTTTTCCACACTGACAACATCCCGGCCTTTGAATGAAGATAGAAGTCCTCCGCCTTTTTCGCCGTCAAATTCTTTCAGTATCTCTAATGCAGTTTCCGCATCGTGGATACCCCTTTCGAATTCAGCCGCAGATATCGGCATTCTGTCCTTCTTGAATACTTCATCTTCCTCAATGAAGTTTTGCACTTCAACGGTCCCAAGCCGTTGTAATGCCTCCAGGATGGCCTTTCTGTCACTCCTAAGTCCGCACAGTGTTATGCGCTTAATAGTAAGTGATGCCAACTCTGTCCCTCCTTATAATTAAAACAAATCGGGTATTTTTCCGGTTTTCAACCGGTGATCTCGGAAATTATCAGCTCTATGGCCTTATTTCTTTTCTCTTCGAAATCTTCCTGATGCTGTGCGATCACAGCAACAGCTCTTCTTCTGGCTGCCTCCTGTGCCTCCTCATTTCCCGACGAAGCTTCTGTCACGGCAGCTTTTGCTCTCTCTCTGGCATCCGACACAAGCTTGTCTTCATATGCCTTGACCTCTTCTCTTGCCTTCTCCACGATGGCTTTAGACTGAGCTTCGGCATCCTTGATCGTCTGTTGAGCTTTCATTTCAGCATTCTTAATGCTGTTTATGGTTTCCTGAGCCATATCAAGCCTCCATTAATATTTATGTATAATTTTTTCGATATACATCACAAATGCTAACACTTATTGTAGGATTGTACAATGAACGTATTTATAAAAAACTTTTCTCATCATTGTAATTTTTTACAAAAGTTGATATTTACAGCGTTCCCTGCCTTTGGCATTTTGCATTTTTCTAAAGATTCAATACAACCTGCCTACCGGTAACATCATACGGAATGTATTCGACTCCTGCTGCATCCAGCATCCTTTTTGATGCCACAACGCTTGGCGTGCCATCATATTTATCACATGCATAGATAATCTTCTTGATCCCGGCCTGTATAACGGCTTTTGCACATTCATTACAAGGGAACAATGTAACATAAAGGGTAGTCCCCTCCAGGCTGCCGCCCCTATAATTTAAGATGGCATTCAGCTCACTGTGAGTTGAATAAAAATATTTACTGTGCTCCGGTGTTCCATCAGTTTTTTCCCATGGAAAATCCTCATCAGAGCATCCGATAGGCATGCCGTTATATCCCATGGAGAGGATCTTATTGTCAGGACTTACAATGCAGGCACCAACCTGAGTTGACGGGTCCTTTGATCTCTGAGCCGACAACTGGGCGACACCCATGAAATACTCATCCCAGCTGATATAGTCTAATCTCTTATTGCTCAAGTTTAGATATCCTCCTTACGTGATTGACGCCTTCGGAGAACGGTGTATCCATGAAGATGTCAAGCAGCTTGATGGCCTTTTCGTTATCAAGAACCCTTGCTCCAAGGCATAATACATTTGCATCATTGTGTTCCCTTGTAGCCTGTGCTGAAAACTCTTCTGTGACAACCGCAGCCCTGATGCCCTTAACCTTATTAGCTGCCATGGACATTCCGATTCCGGTTCCGCAGACCAGAACGCCTCTCTCAGCCTCTCCGCTTACAACAGATGCCGCAACTGCTTTGGCAAATTCCGGATAGTCACAGGACTCCGTGCTGTAGGTTCCGAAATCCTTTACTTCATATCCTCTTTCCTCGAGGTGCTTTGCCAATACCAGTTTCATCTCATAACCTGCATGATCGCTTCCCAATGCTATCATTCTATGATCTCCTCACTTTTAAGTTTTTCCATTAAATGATCTATCAGACGATCCATCGTCTCACATACGGCTTCATACTTGTCACTGCCCTCTCCTATCGGCAGTTTCAGATCTCCAGTTTCCCCCACATATTCCTTCAACGTAAATATTGAAGAAAACCCATTGTGCAATTCAAAAACTCTTTTTTTACTGACGCTGTCCATGGCAAGTATCAGTACATCATCTGAAAAATCCGCGTCTGTCAGCTTTTCAGCCTGATGATCGTTAAGGGCAATCCCGTAGACAAGCGCTGCATCAGCTACTTTGCGGTTTACAGGTTCAGGAAAAAGCACAACCATTCCCCTTGATGCGGATCTTATGCTGTTTCCCGCAGATATGGCTTTCTTTCTGAGCAAAGCAGCTGCCAACGGGCTTAATCCTGTGTTGTCTTCATCAACAAAAATAACTCTTTTAATCATCCGCCAGCACCTTTTCTATCATCTCCCGGGTGACAGTCCCGTTTCTCAGTATTTTCATTTCCGGCCCCGACATATCCAGCACGGTCGAAGAGATTCCGACTTTGCACTCCCCTCCGTCCACCAGCATGTCTATCCTGCCGTCCAGATCTTCACGGACATCCCCTGCTGTTACCGAACTTCTTTTACCCGATGTGTTGGCACTCGGGGCCGCAAGAGGTGCGCCTGCCTGACTGATTATGGCTCTGGCTGCAGCATTAGCCGGCATTCTGATTCCAACAGTGGACCCTCCGGCAGCGACCTCATCAGGCACCGTATTGTTTTTCTTTAAAATAATGGTTAATGCTCCCGGCCAGAATGCTTTCATCAGCTTTTCGGCATCTTCAGGGACTTCTTCCACCAAAAGTTCAGCCTGTGTTGCATCACTTACAAGAATGCTGAGGGGCTTCCCCTCATCCCTGCCTTTCGCCTCAAAAATCTTCCTGACAGCCTCCCTGTCGGTATATATTGCTCCAAGACCATAAACAGTATCAGTCGCAAATGCAACGATGCCGCCATTTCTCAGGACTTTTCCCGCTTCAATATATGTATTTTCACATTCTGATAAATACTTAGTCTCCATCACGTTAGATTATATCATATAAAGGAGCATTGGCATTATTTTTTTACTTTTTTAATATCAATATTTCTTATGTAAAAACGGACGCCTGGTTTTGAACTCCATCGTCCGTTTTTATTATTATATGCACATTTTTTGAATATATCAAGGTACCTTGCCGGTTGTTTTTATAAGATACAGTTAATCTTTACCTTTTCAACATCCATGCCATTCCTGAATCCCAGGGTTACCTCCCCCGAACTTGCCTGACAATCCCTGAAGGAGATCTCCCGACCGTCAATTTTTGCTTTGGCAACCACTCTGAACATTTCTTCCCTGCCGGCTCTTCCCGCAAACATCAACTGGTTCCCGCCTGCCATCCTGAATGCAGCCAGATCACCTTTTCCCAGAATATATTTCATCTCAAGTTCGCCCTTTTTAACCACAGGGTCATCAAAATAATAGAATTCTGTTTCATGTTCTGTGCCTGAAATGTATCCAAAGAATTCTATTCCCTTCATCGTTTCTTCCTTTTCAGGTGCAAACGCAATCTTATTTAATGCACTTATCTGCATTGCAATATTCAGATTCTTCTTTGGATCTACTCTTTTTTCAGGTCTCTTTTTCCTGAAATCCCCCTGGGTCACATTTATCTTTATGCTCATGTCAGTTCTCCTGTATCGTCAGCTTTATCGTCCTTAAATTCTTCCCAAAACCTATACCTTTTGACATTTACCGCCGTGCTGGGTTGGCGCTTAAACAGAAAGCTTTGTATGAAACCCAACTCCGCATGCCGGGATTTCC
>R11__coassemble_1410_pt1 | contig 13591 bp, 16 predicted proteins | sample R11__metabat2_high_PE_009 | metagenome-assembled genome bin R11
ATTTATAACGATGAATTTAAAGGAAAAACCTTCGATGGGCCATTTACCAGGACCATTAAAGACGACGAAGAACTAAAAAAAATCTGCCGTGAATACTTCGGCATGATAATATAAGAAACTCAACCGCATTTGAGGTAAACAAACATGTATGGAATAATTGCACAGGGCCTTTTGATACCGTTTCTCGGCACATCACTCGGGGCCGCCTGCGTTTTTCTGTTAAAAAAGGAATTTAATATAAAGGTTCAGAAGATTCTGACCGGATTTGCAGCCGGCGTAATGATTGCCGCTGCCGTATGGAGCCTGATCATACCATCAATCGAGCAATCTTCTTCCATGGGCAAATTTGCATTCGTCCCTGCGGTGGCCGGATTCTGCCTTGGAATGTTATTCCTGCTTTTACTGGATACCATTACCCCACATATGCATATGGACAATTCCGTTGAAGGTCCGTCCAGCCATTTTTCAAAAACTACAATGCTGGTATTTGCCGTCACCCTTCATAACATTCCCGAAGGAATGGCAGTTGGTGTCCTTTATGCCGGCTGGATGAGCGGCAGTGCATCAATAACAAGTGCGGCAGCTTTTGCCCTGGCTCTGGGCATAGCCATACAAAATTTTCCTGAAGGGGCCATCGTCTCCATGCCGCTGTGTTCTGATGGTAAGTCCAAGGTCAAAGCCTTTGGTCTGGGTATTCTTTCCGGTGCTGTTGAACCCGTTGCGGGCCTGGTTACCATCCTGATCTCATCTGCCATTGTTCCTGTGCTGCCATATCTGCTGAGCTTTGCAGCCGGTGCCATGTTCTACGTGGTCGTGGAAGAGCTCATCCCCGAAATGGCCCAGGGAAAACATTCCAATATAGGCACTATTGCCTTTATGATCGGCTTTTCCCTGATGATGGTGCTTGACGTGACATTAGGCTGACACCGGGGACGCACCCAATTGTCATTCATATTTATGGACCACTAACCCCGTCCCCCAGGCTCAAGCCATTTTCCAAGTCTGTCATGCACAATATCACTTACTTCTTTAGCAATCCGTCTAGCATCCTTTTCCCTGAGACCCGCATTTCTTGCAACCGTCAGGATATCCTGCATTTCCGGATTCTTCCCCTCTCCTGCAACTGTGGTTGCATGCTCTCCTCCGGCAGAGGCGGAATATGTCAGGTCATATGCAGGCGAAAGTGCCCATTTACCCTGCCGGCAAATAAAGCTGAAGTTGTTTGAATGATCGTCGCGGTTATGGGCAAACACGTTAAAGCACATAAGCCTGAACATTTTCTTCATCTCGCCAATATTCCTTGTCAGCTGCCAGGTAAGTGCCAAAAGAGTTGTATAGTCAATCTGTGGAATCTGATGCGATACTTCAAGCAGTGCGGAAGCCGACGCAATATGCACCCTGTGTAATTCTCTAGCGGTATAATCCCTGTCAAACCTCACACTTCCAAAATATCCCGGGCATTTATCTGAATGAAATAGCTTTACCTCCGGTATTTCTATTCCGCACTCCCTTGCACATAAATTATATTCATATTCCATCAAACCAATTTCAGGAGGATCATACGATGAAGGGAACTTAACCAGCCATTCTCTGCCATCTGCCTTTATCGAAACTTTAGGCCTTGCCCCTCCGGAAGAACCACCCATTGCAAATATCGTGTCCAGTTCCTTAACATCCTGCTCAGAATTCAGAATCTTACGGCACTCGGCTGCCAGAACATCCATATCTGCTGAAAGGCTTCCATGAAATTCTTTGAATACAGGTTTATATGTCAGAAGTCCGCGGCCTGAATCCCCCACAATAGAAAGCCTCGAAAAAGCATTGATCTCTTCCGGGCGATAGCCTTCCCGCCTCAGCATTCTATCGGTGAGCAGGCGCCCCCAGCCATCCGGAAGTGAATCATAAAAAACTCCAAACAGCCCCTCAAACGGCATGGCTTTTGCAATTTTTACTCCAGTCTCCAGGGGAAGCGAGAACGGACTTATGGAAAATCCATCCCTTAGCCAATCGGAATCATATTCAAATGCACACTGATACCTGTTATATGGCGCAATTGTGCCTACTTTTTTCTGCTTTGCATAAACATCAATCTTAATTGGAGTTTCCACGGATTACCTCCTCGATAGATTCAGGGACATGTCCAGCCAAAAGACTCGTTATCTCATCATCGAGATTCAGGGCCGAAATAATCTTTACGAACGACATAAAAGAAATTTCACCCGTACTTTCAAATCTTCTGATCGTAGAATACGGAACCCCACTTTCGGAGCTTAGCTCTTTTATTGTAACTTTTCTGGCTTTTCTGGTATTGCGAAATCTCTTCGCTACACCAACTGCCATTTCATAAGGAGTTTCCAGCAACATAATAATTAAACCATCCAATCCTAATATAAATGCTAAGATGCCAGCAATTTATAAAATCACTAACATCTTAGCATTTTTATTGTATTTGGTCAATTTTTTGTCAATATTTTAGCATTTATTATTCTGAGTTCCACATCCATGCAGATTCATGATATTTTATGGACCACTAACCCCGTCCCCTAGGTCCGCCCAATCCTTGCAAGTATTGAGGTCAGAGCCATGCTTAATCCGTATATCGCAGCCATGACCACCGGCACCATGAACATTTTTCCTCCAAAGGTGAATCCATAGAAATCATTCCATGTTTTCAGGAAGACTACGTTTATAAGGTATACAATGGAATACACAAATACCGGGATTGCCGCGCACCACCACATGGCACGGGTGTACCTTTTTTCGCTTCTGCACAGGATAATTCCTGCAACAGCCAATAATGGATTCAGAAAATGGAAATGAAACATGTCTCCTTCAAACATGATAAACATGTCTCCTTTTTGAAGAGACATTACCGGATTCAGGAATAATACCACCAACGTGAATGTTACACAGACTGCCGTGGTTGCCATCAAAATTAAACCCCTCAGCCATTCCGGGTAGTCATAGCTTTTATTTTTTATCAGATATATTAAAGATATGGCAGATATTATCCCGCAAAAGATATTGCTGTCTGAAGTAAATGCCTTCAGATAACCTATCCCAACCATGCCATCTCCCACCTGACCGGTGCCTGCTCCAAAAAATATACCCCTGACCGCACAATATGCTGTTGATAATACTATGACCGAATATATGATTATTAACGCTGCAATTTTCTTATTTGACCTCATAATGTAACCTCCGGATCAAATTTTCCAAACTATATTAGATAATCCTGCATGTCTTCCGGCAGGCAAGCCGTAAGATTTATTTCAGTATTTTCATAAGGATGGATAAATTTTATATGTCCTGCATGAAGAGCTGTTCTCTTGATATCTGTCTCTCTGCCGTCTCCATACACAGGATCCCCCAGAAGAGGATGCCCCACTGCTGACATATGAAATCTTATCTGGTGCGTTCTGCCGGTTTCTATCAGGACCTTTAGTAAACTGTAGTCTTTGCCTTCTCCGATAACTTCATAGTGCGTTATGGCCTTCGTCTTATCGGTTTCCTCCGCTGCCCTGCACATCTTCAGCATTCCCTGCCCGTCGCGGTTTTCTTCCATGGGAATATTTATTTTGCCTTGTTTATCTTCAAATATTCCTTCGGCAATAGCGGTATAAACCTTAGTGAATTTTCCTTTTCCCTTCAGCCTCTTTATTTCTAACTCTGCGGCTCCACCTTTAGCAAAAAGCACAAGTCCTGAGGTATCCTTATCAAGCCTTCCACACAGATGTGTCCCGGAAAATTCTTCCTTGCCATCAAGATACCATCTCACTCCGTTAGCAAGTGAGTCAAAATAATGCCCTTTCGATGGATGGCAAACCACTCCGGCAGGCTTGTTAACCACAATAAAGTACTCATCCTCAAATACAATATCCAATGACATTTGAACCGGATAAATCTTATTCTGCTTTTTGTCCGAGTCATCCATCAGAATTTCAAGGTGTTGGCCAGTTCCTACTTTTTCTCTTACAGTTACCCTTATACCATCAAGTAATATCCCATCTTCAGCAAATTTAACTGATTTTATTTTCTTGGACGAAAAATGGAACTGGCCTTTTAATATACTTAAAACGTCAGTTCCATCATCATTATCGGTTACAAGGTATTCAACATAATGTTTCACTTAATTATTCTGCTCCAAAATGCATCCTGGCAAATTTTACATACTTTTCCGCACTGTGCCGATTGCCTTCAATCTCTTCGCCGCTCAAAGCCCTGACTACCTTTGCCGGTGAGCCAAATGCCATCATGCCATCCGGTACGACCGTCCCTTTTGTAACCAGCGCATCCGCCCCTATTATACAGTTTTTTCCAATCTTCGCACCATCCAGGATTATTGCGCCCATTCCTATAAGTGTATTATCCCCCACCGTGCATGCATGTACTATGGCTCCATGCCCTATTGTCACTCCTTCACCGATGACAACCGGAATATCTGTTGCCTCATGGAGAATGCTGCCGTCCTGAATGTTGGTATTGGCTCCAATATAGACAGGCGCCACGTCGCCCCTGACTACACTTTGGTACCAGATACTGACATTTTCTCCGATTGTTACATCGCCTATCACATCGGCGCTGTCTGCAATATATATTTTATTTTGAGGATCATTTAAATATCTTTTAACCATGATTGTCTCCATGAGCGGGCATTTTTATAATATACTATAATATACTTTTATGTTGATTTGATTATCCAAAAATCAATCTTTTTCTGTATGTCCCGCTTTTCACATCTTAATAATACAATCCCTGTTTATAGACTTAAGATCAGGTGAACAGGTTGCACTCATGGCGCCTTTAAGTTCTGCATTCATCTCAAGAATCTTAAGCGCTACCCCTTCACTGCCGCCTTTTGCAAATGCTCCGGCAAGTCCCCTTGCACTAAGCACTCCGTCTGCGCCCAGAGCCAATGCCTTAAATGCGTCATATCCATTGTTCAGGCCGCCGTCAACAAATATCTTAAAATCGTCTCCAACCGCTGCCCTTACATCCTCCAGGATCTTAAGCGGTGGGACTGCGCATGGAAATCTGTTGTTGTGACCTGAAAGAACTACACCTGCAACTCCGATTTCTTTTAGAATAAGTGCATCCCGAACGCTCATGACATCTTTAGGATAGAATGGAAGCTTGGAAGCATCATTAATTCTCTTGATGTCATCAATGCTTTTAGGTCCGAATTCTGCCTGCGGTTGAGCATCAAGTTCACCGTATACATTCATTCCGTGGGAAATATCCATAGAATAACCAAGAGCTCCATGCTCAGTATCATATTTTATGGCACACAAAACCTCATCAATGTCCCTCATCGGTTTGATGACTCTGACAACCTTTGCTCCTTCTGCCAGCAATTTTGCATGAATCTCAGGTGAATGGTAGTGATACCACAGGATTGCCCCTGCCTCCATTACGCCCTTTGCATAATCGTGATCAGTACAGACAAGACCCAGGATCAATGTCATCATATACGCTTTGGCATCTGTAAAAAGCTCATCAGGTGTCTGTACCAGATGAAGAAGAGGTCCGATCACTAAAGAAAGCAAAACCGTATACAGGATGATCAGACCTACACATAGCTCTAATACTGCAGCATATGCCTTACGGGCTCCCCTCATGTCTCCTGCACCGAAACGCTGGGATATCATTATGGAATTTCCTGTATTAAATCCCATTGCGGTAGCATTTATCAGCATGGTAAGCGAGCTTGATGCAGAAATCGCAGCAAGGGCATGGTCGCCAAGGATATATCCTGCAATACTTAAGTCTGCAAGATTATACAGGTTCTGAAAAAGCGATCCCAACATCAATGGAATCGCAAAAGAAATAAGCAGAGGGGAAGTTGCCCCCTCTGTCATATTCGTTGTTTTTGATCTGGAACCTGCCAATTTATTTTACCTCGACCAGTTCAATGGTAAAATTCAGTTCTTTTCCTGCCATTTCACTGTTTGTATCAAAAGTAATTGTATCATTTTCCTTGGCAATTACCTTTGCAGGGAACTGCTGACCGAACTGATTTGACAGGTAGACCTGCGCGCCCACGCTTAAGCCTTCAGCGCCCGGAAGGTTGCTGAGAGGTATGGTAAAGATGGCATTAGGGTCCGGCATGCCGTAAGCCTCCTCCGGCATCAGATGCACATCCTTTATTTCGCCAACTTCCATGTCAGCCACTGCCGCATCAAAGCCCCTGATCATCATGCCTGCACCGCATACAAACTCCAGAGGCTCTCCTCTGTCATAAGAAGAATCGAACTGGGTTCCATCGTTAAATGTTCCTCTGTAGTGAACACGGCATGTCTTATTTACATTCTTTCCTTCAAATGTCGGCTGATGACATCCGCTGCATCCACCGCAGCCGCTTCCACAGTTGCTGCCGCAGCTTTCCTCTTCGCTGTGATGGTCACAATTAACGCCTGCAGACTCCAGTTCACCCTTAAGATAAGCCTCTACAGCCTCATCAGCATTTCCTTCTATGCCTGAACAGACTTCAATTCCTGCCTGAGCCAGGGCATTCTGAGCACCTGCACCCATTCCGCCGCAGATAAGGGCATCGATTCCTTTTCCCTCAAGAAGACCTGCCAGAGCCTCGTGTCCCTGTCCTTCAGTTCCCATAACTTCGCTGGAAACTACCTTGCCGTCTTCAATTTCGTATACCTTGAACTGCTCAGAGTGTCCGAAGTGCTGGAAAATATTACCGTTTTCGTATGTTACTGCTATTCTCATAAATTCATTCCTTACCAATATATTTTCATCCCAATTCATCAGCCGATCTGCATTAGGCCTTTGCATTTAAGCTGTAAGCTCAGCTACAATCTGGTTGATAAGCTTGCCGTCAGCCTTGCCCTTAAGCTCGCCCATGACGGCCTTCATTATCTGACCCTTGTTCTTTGTTGCAAGTACATCAGCAAACTTCTCCTGGAGAACTGCCTTGATCTCTTCTGCACTCATCTGCTTTGGTGCAAACTCCTGCATTACGTTATATCTGAATGTATATGCATCAAGAAGGTCCTGTCTTTCAGCCGGGCATGTATCAATCTGCTCTTTAACAGACTTGATTTCTTTAAGCACGGCAGCATCTACCATATCCGAAGGAATGTTGTCCCTGCATCCTGCATCTATAGCAGTCTTCTTAACTGCGCTGACCAGTGCTGATATGGCCTCCTTGCGGTCTTTATCCCTTGCCTTCATGGCTGCCACCATGGCATCCTGTAATGTTTTAAATTCCATTTATTTATCCTCTCTTTCGAAATTAATTAACATTTTTGTGCATGAAGCATTCCTTGTCGTGGGAATCTATAACTCCTATTGCCTGAAGATATGCATATATTATGGTGCTTCCCACAAACTTCATTCCCTGCTTTTTAAGGGCTGCTGATATTTCATCGGACAGTTCATTTGTTGCCCTGTCCACCTCATAAATGGTGCGGTCCTTTATAAACGTATTCAGGTAATTCCAGAAAGACCCGTATCCTTCCTGAAGCCTTCTGAATATTCTGGCGTTATTTATGCTGGCTTTTATCTTCAGACGGTTTCTTATTATATCAGCATTTCCGAGAAGTTCATCTATCTTTTTGTCGTCATAGCTGCAGACTTTATCCGGGTCAAATCCGTCATAAGCCTTTCTGAAGCTTTCCCTTTTATTCAGCACGCACTCCCAGGAAAGGCCAGCCTGGAATGATTCCAGTATCAGCATCTCAAAAAGGTATCTGTCATCCGTGTTTTTTATGCCCCACTCTTCATCGTGATATTTCACATAAAGCGGGTTATTCAGATTACACCATTTACATCTTTCGCACATTTATGCTCTCCCCTTTACCGGAACAAGCCCTTATCTGACCGGTTCATTCCAGATCACATATCCCCAGTCTTCATATCGTTCGCCGTGGAGGATACATGGGTTTCCGTCCCAGTCTTTTGATTCTCTCTTCATGTCCGTATTATCCAGATCATCTACAGCACGGCAGCATGTCTTATAAAGATCCACCAGTACCTGCGGGGCCATGTCAACAAAAGCATGTCCGGGAAATACTCCCTCAATCTCATCGAGCCTGTCAACCAGTCCCTTCAGGGCATCCCGCATTTTGGCAACCCATTCTGGTCCCATCAGCATTATGGAACCTCCAAGACAGGTCTGATCGCCGCCAAAGAGTGTGTGGTTATGTTTGTCCAGATATGCACAATGTCCCGGTGTATGGCCCGGAAGTGATATCAGTTCCACCTCATAGCCCTGCCCCAGGTCAAATATATAATGGTCTGGCACTCCTATTATCTTGTATTTTTTATATTCGATCATGTCTGCTGGATCAAAATCAGCCCAGATGCCCTTGCCGTTTTCATCAAAAAGATAATCCCAGATATGGGCATTATTCACAGACTCAAGTCGAGGCACCTCATCCTCGTGGCAATACACCTCGTCAAACTGAGCGTTTCCGTATGCGTGGTCAAAATGACTGTGCGTATTGGCTACGATCAAAGGCATTCCGCCGGTTATCTCGTCGCAAAGTCCTTTAAGGTCTCCCAGCCCAAAGCTTGTATCTATCAGCATTGCCTTTTCAGGTCCGACGATCAGGTATGACCATGGATTTCCCATGCCGTCCAGACTCTCAGTCAATATGGCATACATGTTATCCCTGTACTGGAATACCTCGGCATAAGGGTCAACCTCATAAATCTTTTTAGTTTTATTGTGCTTTCTCAGTTCGTCAAAATAGGCATTTCTGACGTCGTAAACCCCCAAAAATTCTCTGTATTTCGTACGTTTGGTCTTGATCTCTGTTCTTTCCATTCTGGCCACCTCCAAAATATCTTGCTTTTTATGATACCATCTTTGGCTTTTTCAGTGAACTGCAAAATCGCCTTTGAAACGTTCTGCCGTATGAAGTACAATCAGCTCATGGAAAAAAGTATCAGCAAATTTAAGAAAATGCCTGTTGTTTTTGCAGGCCACGGGTATCCGATGAATGCTATCGGTGAAAATAAAGCACGCCCCGGCTGGCGGGCCATGGGCGAGTATATTGGAAAGCCGGAAGCGATAGTTGCCATGACATCCCATTGGGAAACCCCGGGGATATGCATCCGTACTGCCCTTGATAACCCTCAGCTATTTGACGTATGGGATCTGCCGGATGAGATCCACGACCTCCACTATGCTCCCAAAGGGTCAGAAAAGCATATTAGACGGGTAATGGAACTTTTAGGGTCAGAAGCCATTCCCGATAATACCTGGGGCACCGACCACGCCCTGTGGACTACTCTCTCCAACATGTACCCCGATGGCGATGTACCTCTTGTGATATTAAACACTGATGACGGAATGTCCCCTACAGAAATTTATAGACTGGGCAGCCGCCTGTCACCCCTCAGGGATGAGGGAGTCCTGTTCTTTACCACCGGAAATATTGCCCACAATGTGGATATGGTAGACCACAACATGAAAGGCGGCTTTGAATGGGCCATTAAATTTGACAATACTGTCAGGGATCTTGTTCTGGCAAAAGATGCTGCAGCTGTAATGGATTATAAAAATATCCCCGATTGGAAAACTGCCATCCCTATGCCGGGCCACTATCTGACTCTTATCGCAGCCATGGGCGCCGCTGGGGATAATTACAACGTATCTGTCTGGAATGATTATGTAGAGCTTGGTTCTCTTTCAATGACATCTTATATTTTTGAATAACCTGCGGGTCCTATTTGCTGAAAAGCATCTGTGCCCAGAAAAGGACTGTGGACGGCACCTCCCGGATATACCATACAACAGAGTCAGGAATGCTCTGATGGCAGACAAGCACCTTAAAATTGGTAAGACCGGCCATCTTAGCATAGCCCCTCACCCTGTAGCTGTGGAAATTGTTGGTTATGATCACAACGGGCTCGCTTCCGTCGTAGCCGCATTCTTCCTGCAGGATCTTTACCGAATTTTTAAAGTTATCTACAGTATTTTTCGCCTTTGTCTCATAGAATATCCGCTCTTCGGCTATGGGCTCATCTTTCCATGACTGGAGCACCACCCCCATAACAACGGCCTCGGACGTAAAGTCGCTTACAGCTTCACTTTCTTCGTCCGATAAGGTTTCGTTTCCCATTTCACCGGATATCTCAGCCAGCACATCCTTATATTTGTCAGTCAATGAATTTCCACCGGTAACGACCGCCACGCAGTCCTGGTCCTTCACCATGAACTCATGAGCCAAGGTGATCCTTGCCGCCAGAATGTCGCTTGTACGCTCTTTGTATATCGGAGCGCCCAGCACTATGACATATTTTTCACTGCAGTCCACATCATCACCATGACAGGCAATGATCAGAAACACAAGGACCCCGACAAATATCAGCATGAAAACATTCATTATGACTCTTAATACCTTGCCAACTCCCCTTTTTAAGAATCTGTCCACCTGCCTGAAAAATACCGTATGTACACAAAACCAGACCGTAAAGAAATACAGCATGAACTCTCCCAGCTGATTGTCGCCATGGACAAGCCGGAATATGCTGATGACAACCAAAAAAACTGCAAGTGCGCCCGTTAAAACCCACTTGCAGATGAAAATGCTTTTATCCCATTTTGAATAATTATCTGTCATTATTCTTCCCGTCCGACTATTTTGTATCCGTAATCCTCAAACTTTTGAAGAACCTCATCCAGTTCCATTCCCCTGATCGGCATGACTTCAGGAAGTGTGCGGTTCCTCATCGCGCCTAAGGTCTTAGGTGCTGCAACTGCCTTAACTCCCATCTCCAGCATAATGCTGCGGAAGGTCGGATCGCTCATGCACAGAGCATATATGGTTTTCTTAAGATTAAGGACCTTCTCCATCAGTTTCTTTCGTCGTATGCGGCTACTACTTCCTGTGCTATCTGGGAGTCAGACTTAACCGGTTCATAGCCGTTCTTTCTCTTCATGTCGGTCTCCGCGCCCTTTCCTGTAATAAGGAGCAGCAGCTTTCCCGAATTGTCTTCTACCGCATGATGTATGCAGTACTCGCGGCTCTCGTTTATAAAATGAGGAACGTGTACGTAAGACGCAATCTCCTGCGCGATCTTTTCAAAATCCTCAGCTCCCGAATCCTCTTCAGTAATATATACCATGTCAGCACGGTTGCTGATGGTGCCCAGTGTGCTTCTTCTGATAAAGGCCTTGCCGCCCGGGCATCCGAATACCATGATCTTTGTGTAATCCGGAAATGCTCCGTCAGCATAGTCAAGGAGTGCATTGAAGCTGAGGCCGTTATGTGCATAGTCAACCAATGCCACAACATTCTTGTCCCTGCTCTCGTAAATCTCCATACGGCCCGGAACATATGTATTGTGAAGACCCTCGCGTATATTTTCTTCAGGAACTCCCAGTTCTGTTGCTATGGCAATGGCTGCCAGGGCATTTTCCACGCTGAAAAGACCTGCAAGCCTGATATTATATTCTGCCTCACCGTTTTTAGTCTTTACTGTAAAATACTGCAGACCGCCCTTGCTGTAATGGTCCGTACACCTTATGTCATCACCATCTTTAAATCCGTAGGTAATGATCCTGCTTAGAGTTTCTCCATAAGCACGGATCTCGTCGTAATAATCAAATCCGCTGTAAAGTGCCACAGCCCTGCAGCGCTCAAACATCTTCTTTTTAGCCTCAATATAATCTTCGAGGGTCGGATGCTCCACGGCACTGATGTGGTCTTCACTTAAGTTTGTAAATACACCCAGATTAAACTGAATGTTTCCAAGCCTTCCGTACTTGAGGGCCTGTGAAGATACTTCAACCACCATGTGTGAAATATCATTTTCTGCAGCAGTGGCGATGAACTGATAAAGCTCATTTATTTCCGGAGTCGTAAGATGGGCCTCTTCAAGGGTAACTCCGTCATAATCTTCAATGCTTGAAAGGAATGCGCAATCCTTTTTCCCCTGGGCTTCAAGCCATGAATCCAGGATATAACGCAGGAAATATACTACAGAGCTCTTGCCTTTTGTTCCCGTAACACCAATACATTCCAGCTTTTTGTACGGGGCATCATAGAATGTGTCCGTGATCGGAATGCTGGCCTCTCTTATGTCTTTAACAATAATATGAGGAAAATCCTTGATATATTCTTCTTCTGAGACATAAACACAGGCTCCCAGGTCAATTGCATCCTGAAGATACTGGGCTTTAAAGTTTCTGCCCTTACAGATGAATAATGAACCTGCCTTTGCTGTCTTACTGTTATATGTCACCGAGCTTACCTGACAGTCCATAACGGATTCCGGCAGATACTCGCTTACAATCATATTTAAACCTTTTAATAATTCGTAATAATTTGATATACTATTTACCATAGTTAACACACCTCGCTAAACAGCCAAAAGTCTACCATAAATCATAGACCTTTACAACATTTTCATTGTTGAATGCCCATAGGTTTTATACATGCGAAGTACAAGCGGCTAAGGAAGAAAATGCAGATCAACGACGATTCGTACAATGATTTTATAAATACCCAGCCATATATAGTCCTCGTAGGCTCACTGAACTGCATGAGACATAAGCCCGAACTGGGTATTGGAAGGCTGATGCAGGCGGGAAAGGCATCTGTCCTGTGTCCTACCGTGACAGATTATTCCACCGGCCGCTACATCAACCAGCTATATGACGCAATAGTTGAGATTTCAACACTTAGGAATGTCACGGATTTTAAAGTCATAACCGGCTGCCAGTGGGAGATCATCTCCACCGACGGCTCTTTGCTGGTTCAAAGGCTTAAAGATGAACAGGAGCTTAATGTGGTGATAAGCGAGGAAGGACACCTGGATTACGGTATAGACTGATGAGAAGACTTTGGAATTATATACCCCCGTGCATGTCAGATATCCTGGGGTTTGAATCCGTCATCAATCAGACAGGCGGCATGGGGATAGTTGACGACTGCACAAGATACAGACCCCTTGGTGTGGGCCGGATAAAATCCTCCGGTTCATGGCTTACATGGCCCGACATAAATGACGAATCCTTCGACTGGGACATTGACTGGGATGACAATGGAGCTGAGCCAAAGGATCAGACGGACAGACCTCTATCCAGAGGAATCCGGCTGGCGGCTTCCAATATCAGAACAGTTGATATCATCCATGGCACATCGGCGAAAGTCCGGGGAGCATATGACAGACATTCACCAGATCTTAAACCAGATTTCCTGTTGCTTTGCCATGCCCCGTCATCCACCATGATCTCGTCCGACCTGGACCTTGAAGCCGAATATCTGGAAAGAAAATACAATGTTCCAACGGCATGTGTGCCGATCGATGGCTCAAAGGATTACCTCTACGGCATTGGCCAGACGTTGCTTTCCATGGGAAAGCTTCTCCTTTCCCCCAAAGAAAAAATTCCGGGAAGCATCAATATCCTGGGCTGCAACAAAATCGACTGGGCAGAGAGCAGCATGACCAAATTCGAGGAAATCCTGGCCTCTCTTGGCATAAAGATTATTTCCCGTTGGGGAATGAAGGAAAGCAGTGAAAACCTGAAAATGGCTGCCTGCGCGTCCGTAAACTGGGTGGTTAACTCATCCGGCATGCCGCTTGCCAGATACATGTACAGCGAATTTGGCATACCGTATAT
>R11__coassemble_1416_pt1 | contig 13567 bp, 13 predicted proteins | sample R11__metabat2_high_PE_009 | metagenome-assembled genome bin R11
TTTCAAGGACCTTAAACGCCAGATTCGGAAGCTTAAATTCCTGAGGGTATGCTTTGAAGTTCCTAAAAAGTATGATTTCGATATATGAAACGCTCCGGCCTTCGACTGTGCCGTGCTTTATAAAACGTCCGTTTCCGCGTGAAATCTCATATTCTTCTTCCACAATGCTGCACAGGGTGTATTCCCAATCCTCGTCATTGTATTTAACAAAGAATCCACCCTTTACACTGCCATCCATCGGCACGGCATGGTAGGCAACATTTTTTCCACCGAATCCAACATCTGCGACGTAAATCTTTCCATCTATATTTATTACATTAGCCCGGTGCCCTAAATCTCCCATGTCATCGTGGTATTCAAGAACATAAGCGGATACGGAATACACATTAAAGCCGAGATCCCTGAGAAGCACCCAGAAAAATCCGTTCATTTCCATACAGTAGCCGCCGCGTCTGCGGAGTACAAACTTATCATACATGTCACTGATGGCGAGGCTTGGATGCTTGTGCTCCAACGTCACAGTCAGGTTTTCGTAAGGGACATGAGTCAGGAAGCTGTAAACCAGCTTGTCCAGAGTTTCGATATCATGTCTGATCTCAAGGCCGCCGCATCCGATGCGCTCGAGGGTTTTATTTAAGTCCGGCAGAGGAGTGGATAAAGGTGATGTCATAAGTTACCTCTTCGAATTTAGATTTTTTGCTGCTTAAGACAGTCCGGGTGTGTATGTATTGCTTGATGTCTTTTTTGCTCTTTGGCTTGATTATTGCTCAAATTTTAATCCCCTGATTTTGTACAATATGATCTGGCTGCAAGTATAACATAAATTTAACGATAAGTAACCAAACTGACAACAGCGCAGAAAAAGTGTTGTGGATACTGTGCATGCGCAACCGTAGGAACAAAAATAGATGTGTCTTCTTCAGATAAGTGGTATTACGTAAAGAATGGTGTCTATACAAAGAGTACAAGGACAACAAAGCCTGTCTCCTAGTAGGAGACAGGCTTTAAATTTTGCGACAAAAGAAATCTAACCCATACAGGTTATGCAAGATACAAAACCAAATATTATCAGGAACAGCCCATCACCGATAAGTCCGATAATGCCGAATATTTTTTTGCGACTGCGAGTTGCGACTGCTATAATTCCAAATACCAAACTTACAACCAGGAGGAATCCGCCAAAGGCCAGTCCAACTATCGTTAATGCTGCACCAAAAAACAGGCTTACAAGCGATATTATTCCAAACACGGGGCCAGTCTTTTTAGGAGGCTGTACGTTGTTTGGTACTTCAACATTTTCGGTTGTTGTAGCTGCGATATCGACATCTTTTGTTACACTTGTTCCACAGTTTGGGCAGAATTTTACATTATCGTCTAATTCCGCACCGCAATTAATGCACTTGTTCAATTTCTTCTCTTTCCTTTTCTTGAATTTTTCCTTTTAGCCGTTAATAAGCTCAAACAACGCTCTTTTAACCTCAGAGGGGAAATATTGTCTGCCAGCAACTACCACGTTTTTATTTCTTCCAACAAGATAAATTCTGTCATTGTTTTCGATCACTTTATAGTAATTATTATACTAATATTTAACATCACCTTCAAGCTTTAAGTGCATGTGTCACATACGGACTCGGCATACCGATGTTCATCATCTGCCTGGTCAGGATATTCGATGTGAAGCTGGACGACATCATATGTGGAGATAAAAGGGAGGGCGAAGGCCCTCCTGTTTGCTTTTTTGAGCAAAATCACACACTGTTTCCTTTTTACTATTATTGTCAGCGTGCAAAAGTTTACTGATTAGGATACAGTATACTTCAAACAATGACTATGGTGTTCTTTTAAAAATATAAAATTTTACCGAATAATTATCCCAGGTGGTAGAATATTAAGAGAATTTTTGGAGGTATCATAATGGAATACAGGATTCTTCCACATAGAAATGAAAAAATCAGCATAATTGGCATGGGCACTTCCGTGGTAGGAGAAAAGTCTATAGACAATGTTGTAAAAACCGTAACTTATGCACTGGACCATGGGATCAATTATTTTGATCTGGCAGGAGGACATGCCTCAATTTTCCCAGGGATGGGAGAGGCATTAAAAGGGCACAGAAAGGATGCCATGCTTCAGGTGCATTTTGGGGCGGACTATACTTCGGGGGAATACGGATGGAATCTGTCGCTTGATGGAGTAAAGCGTTCAATAGAGTGGCAGCTTGGAAAGCTCGGGACAGATTACATCGATTTTGGATTTATGCACTGCCTCGACGAGGATGGTGACCTGAATACATATATTAATAACGGAGTACTTGAATTCCTTCAGGATATGAAGGCACAGGGTGTGGTAAAGCATATCGGATTGTCCACACATTCGCCAAGCCTGGCAAACAGGGTGCTGGACATGAGCATCATCGACATGATGATGTTTTCAATCAATCCAATGTATGATTACGGTCAGGGTGATTATTCGATAGGAAGTGGGTCGGAAAGGTATGAACTTTACACAAGGTGCGAGAAGGAAGGTGTTGGCATTTCTGTAATGAAACCATTTAATGCAGGTCAGCTTCTGGATGCAAAAAAGTCGCCATTTCATCAGGCATTGACACCTGCGCAGTGTATACAGTATGCACTGGACAGACCGGGAGTCATCACAGTAATGCAGGGACCGGCAAATGTGGAGGAGCTGAAGCAGAATCTGGCATACCTTGAAACAGATAGTGATGAGCGGGACTATTCTGTAATCGGTTCATTTACACCGGATGATACCAAAGGAAAATGTGTGTACTGCAAACATTGCCATCCATGCCCGGCAGGATTGGATATAGGTTTGATAAATAAGTATTTCGATTTGGTCAAATTGGGGGATAATCTTGCAAGAGAACATTATATGACCCTGGAGAAAAAAGCATCAGACTGTCTGTCATGCGGTCATTGCAACAGCAGATGTCCATTTTCGGTTGACCAGATGGATAGAATGAAGCAGATAGCCAGATATTTTGGATAAATAATTAGTTTTTAGGAGGCGTAAAATGGCTAAGATTGTTCAGACAGCGGGCAGGGATGCCCTGGGTGAGTTTGCACCGGAATTTGCACATTTTAATGATGATGTGCTTTTTGGAGAAAACTGGAATAACGAGGACATTGATTTGAAAACCAGATGCATTATTACGGTGGTTGCATTGATGTCACAGGGAATGACTGATTCGTCCCTCAAATATCATCTGATAAACGCTAAAAATAATGGAGTAACAAAAAAAGAGATATCTGCAGTAATAACCCATGTGGCATTTTATGCCGGTTGGCCAAAGGCATGGGCAGTGTTTAACCTGGCAAAAGAAGTCTGGGAGGATTAAGCTTTCTTATTCGCGCAGAGTACGCCGTGTTTATTTTCACTGTATATAAAGATTAAGAGAAGTATAATGTCAAGGGTACTGCCGAAGAACCATGCCCAAAAAGCACCGTTTATGCTATTCAGCACATTAACAAGAATATAGCTCATGATAACCCTTGTGGCAAAGTCAGCAACAGTTGCTATGAAGAATTTATTAATTTTTCCAAGACCCCTCAAGAGACCGCCGGCAGGTATGATCTGGCTTATAATAAATTCATCCAATGTAACTATACGAATGAACGCAACTCCGACTCTTAAGACTTCTGCAGCGTTGGTTTCATTGGAATCCATAAACATGCCGACAAGCTGCGGTGCAAAAAGCTGAACAAGACCTACCACAACAGCTACAAGGCCAAGGCATATAAGACATGAAGCCTTATATCCGCTTTTAATGCGGTCTGTTTTTTGTGCTCCGAGATTCTGTCCGGCAAAGCTGGAAAGAGCAGTTCCCAGAGTGTTGAAGCACATGTAAATAAAGTTAACAACTTTTGCTCCAATCTCGTAGCCGGCCATGGTAGCGGTGGAGAAGGTATTTACCAGGGCCTGTATAAAACAGTGGCCAATTGCTACGCAAACCTGCTGCAGAATGCTTGGAATGGCAAGCTTGGCAATGGTTTTAAGAAGAGATGTGCTGAAGTAGTGGACTTTTTCCCCTTGTGTGTCCAGAGAACGCATTTTTCTTATCAGGATTATGAAAGAGAGAAGGGCGGCTACCAGCTGTGAAATAGCTGTGGCTAGGGCAGCCCCGAATACACCCATTTTCATCGGTCCTACGGCTATGATGTCTAAAATGACATTTAAAACGGATGAGACAATCAGGAAGATAAGCGGCCTTTTGGCGTCTCCCACACCTGTGAAAATGGAACTGATGGCGTTAAATACCAACATAGGGAATGCCCCGAGGGCATAGATTGCGATGTATGTTCTGGCACCGTCAAATGCATCCGGATTGCAGTTAAGAAGGCGCATGAGAGGCCCGGCCAGGGTAAAACCTAAAACGGCAAGCAGCACACCCAGGGCTGTAAAAGAAAAAAGTGCTGTGTACATGGCACTTTTAAGTTCACCCATTTTTTTTGCACCAAAAAGCTGGGATATGACAACTGTACAGCCCATGGCAGAGCCGGTGGCTATGGCAACGTAAAAAAGCGTAAGAGGATAAGCAGCTCCTATGGCAGCAAGACCATCCGTGCTGTCCAGGTTTCCGATTATGGCGCTGTCTGCGATATTATAAAGCTGCTGAATAGCCGTGCTTAAAAGCAGGGGCAGTGAAAACAGTAATATGACCCTGGTTGGTTTTCCTACAGTAAGATCGTTTGCCATAAAAAATCTCCTCATACAATTATATGACCATTGTATGAGGATTTTTTTAAAGTTTCAAATCTATATTGTACAAATGTAAATAATTTTATTTGTATTTTTTATGGCAGCGGCGTCCATATTCGCACCTCCCTTTTCAACCATATAGTACGGGTCTTGGGGAAAAAACTACAAAATTCAAAAATAATATTTCCTCAAATGTATATCATAGTTGACTGGTTGTGATAAAATATCTTCAAAAGCGAAAGAGAAATCCGGCACATGAAGAAAGAACCGATCCATAAGAGTTTTGGGTATGCCTTCAGCGGCATATTTACATGCATAAAAAATGAACGCAACATTAAAATACATATTGCAGTAAGTATCTGCGTGGTCATAGCAGGAATACTCCTGCATATATCCTTGATCGAATGGATCGTATGTCTCATTCTTTTCGGACTTGTCATGTCACTGGAGCTGGTAAATACAGCAATCGAGGCAACCGTGGATCTGGTGACTGAAGAGAAAAAGCCCCTTGCAAAGGTTGCCAAGGATACGGCAGCGGGAGCTGTTCTGATCGCGGCAATATTTGCGGCGATAATCGGGTTGTTGATATTTGTTCCGAAGATAATTGCATTATTCGGATGATAATTAATATTTTATAACGGAGGTTATACATTATGGCTATGGATTTAACTGAAGGAATCAAAAAATTACTTCTTGCAGGCGTTGGCGCTGTCGCAACAACAGCTGATAAGAGCCAGGAGATTTTCGACGAGCTTGTAAAAAAAGGCGAGATTACCGTTGAGCAGGGAAAGACTCTTAATCAGGAACTTAAGCATAATGTAAAAGAAAAGAAAGAAACAGCCGAGAATCCTATCAAGGATATCAATGCCATGCTGGCAGGCCTGACAGCGGAGCAGCTGGAAGCTTTAAAGGGTAAGATTGACGAAGTCCAGAATTTTGCAAAGGCAGCAGCCGGCAAGGGTGATGCAGAGCAGGAAGAGTCTGAGGAATAATTTTGAAGGTAAAGACTGCAGAAAAAAATCAGGATTCGCGTCTTAAGGAAATCGTGTCTGTGCTTAATAAGCACCATATTATTCAGGGACTTTCTCCGGAAAAGCTTAAGCTGATACTGGAAGACCTGGGGCCGACATATGTAAAGCTTGGGCAGATAATGTCTCTTCATTCAGACATTCTGCCGAAGCGGTATTGTGATGAGCTGATGCTGCTGAATTCGGATGTGGACCCGATGCCTTTTACAGAAGTTGAAAGACTGCTGAACAGAGAATATGGGGATTGGAGAGACTATTTCGCATCCATAGAACAAAAACCCATAGGATCAGCATCGATAGCACAGGTTCACCGGGCAATGCTTAAAAGCGGTGAGGATGTAATAATCAAAGTCCAGAGGGACGGAATTTATGATGTCATGTCCCGTGATATTGAACTGCTGCATAAGCTGACAAAGTTTACGGCAACAGTTCCGAATCTTCGTGAAATGGTTGACCTGGACATGGTGCTGGATGAACTGTGGAGCGTTGCCCAGGAGGAAATGAATTTCCTTAAAGAAGCTGACAACATGGAAGAGTTTTCTGAAAATAACGAGCTCATAAGGTACGTCAGAACACCTAAGCTTTACAGGGCATACACTACGAGGACAGTCCTTGTAATGGAGTATATCGACGGCTTTGCGATCAATGATGCGGAAGGACTTAAGGAAGATGGGTATGATCTTGAAGAGATAGGGACCAAGTTCGTAAACAGCTTTCTGCGTCAGGTCATGGTAGATGGCTTTTTTCATGCTGACCCTCATCCGGGAAATGTAAAGATTTATGATGGAAAAATAGTCTGGCTTGACATGGGCATGATGGGCAGGCTGACAGATAAAGACCGTAAGATCATGGAGCAGGCCATCGAAGGAATTGCCATTAAGGATGTAGATAAGATTACCGATGCAGTCCTTCAACTGGGAGAGTTCTGGGGCAAGCAGGACAGAAATAAGCTTTTCAGGGATATAAGGCAGTTCCTTAATGATTACGGAAACCAGTCATTTGGAAGTATCGACATTGCCGAGACAATGGAAGCCCTCATGGATATCATGAAAGAGAACCATATTGGCATGCCTCATGGCATGACAATGCTGGTAAGAGGGCTTACTCACATGGAAGGAGTACTTGCAGAGATTGCTCCGGATATCAATATGATGGCAATTGCCGCCAATAGAGTCGGCGAGGATTTTCTGAAGAATGTCAACTGGAAGGGAGAACTTCAGCGCTCAGCAAGGCATCTGTACCGTTCATCCACAAAGGCACTGGAAATTCCTTCAATGATGCACGATATTTTATCTGAGTATCTTAAGGGTGAAAGCAGATTTAATCTGAGGCTTGAGTCAACGGACAGCCTTAACAGGATCATAGAAAGCTCTGTGCGTAATCTTGTAATTGGTGTGTGCATAACGGCCCTGCTTATAAGTTCCAGTATAATATGCACAACTGACATGACACCAAGAGTACTCGGAATCCCAATCTTAGGGTTTATCGGATACGCGGTTTCAATTTGTTCCATTGCATTTTTCATGATACGATTTCTGGTAAGAAAAATAAGGAATCGTAAAAATAGGTAGTTGACAAATATTTTTTTGTGAATTAACATATAAGCAAATAGAGATTATTTTCTGAGCCGAAGCGCCTAAAGGAAACCATGGTGCGAGGCCGATACCCCAGAGTATCCGAGCCATGTTGGAAACGATATGACTTTCCGTGTTTGAGAAAGAAGATAAGTCATAGGGATCAATTTTTAAATTGTTTTTGCTATCGTCTTTTCCAAACCGGAAAAGACGATTTTTTTTTCGTCGTTGAAACTGCATGTTAATTTACCTCAAATTAATATATATCGAGGTCTTGATCCCGAACCAATCATGACCTTGACTTGTCCCGAAAGATATGCTCCCCAGATTTAAATCACCCGATGCGAATCTGGGGAGCATATTTGTATAAGAAACTTAAGGAAAAATTTTATTGACAAGCCATTTGAAGGAGGAGTGGAAGAGATGGAAGCGGAAAACCAGGATAAAAAAATAGACGGTCGGCCTCAGCCAAGAGCAGGTCTGGCGCCGGAATGGAAGAAAAATCAGGCTGGCGATGGTCCGGAGAAAAGAGGACCAATGGGACCACCTCCAATGGGACCAGACGGAAAACCGCAAATGCCGGATTATTATGTTGCTCCGCCGATTTATGATGAAGAGGGTAACAAGATCGAATACGGTAAGAATGGCTGCCCCAAAGGGCGGGATTTAAGTCAGTTTGAGTGCCCCTGCAATTTTCCCAAGTGTGTGTATATTAAGGAAAATGCAGAGTGCTTTGAGCGTATGATGAAAGAACGCCAGAACCGGAATTAAAGCCTGGCAAGGTATGAGATAAAATAGAAAATTGCTGTAAAAAAGAACCGACAGACCAGATTTTAATCAAGCCTGCCGGTTCTTTTTATAATGGAGTTATGAGTTGGGCTGTTTAATTTAAATAGCTGCGGTCAGAAAATTGATCCGTGACCGTTACTGTTGAAGATGCCATAGTCATCGTAATCATCTTCATTGCCTTCCATATAATCTGCGTTTGCAACTGATACTGATGTGTCCAGGTCGTTGTATTCGCCCGTCATCAGCTTCTGGATCAGGTCATAGTTTTCTTTAATAGGGATGGCATAGCACATTCCTTCTACGGATGTAACAGTGATTTTTGCTTCACTGATTCCGATGATCTCACCCTTGGAGTTAAGCATGCACCCACCGGAATTGCCGGAGTTGATTGCTGCATCTGTCTGAAGGACTGTGATTGTTGTATCTTCGACAGTTATCTCACGGTTCGTGGCGCTGATGATACCGGTTACCACACTTTGCCCGTATCCGAGAGCATCTCCTATTACGATAACGCCGTCACCGACTTCCACATCGTCTGTGCAGAGCTTAGCAATGCTTATGGCTGAAAGAGTATCCTCGGAAATATCTTCAAGCGGAACTGCAACTACTGCAATGTCATGGTCTGTTGCGGCAGCCTTGATATAGCCATCAACGGAATTGTTGTCGTTAAATGTCACGTAAAGTGATGAACAGTCTTCAACAACATGGTAGCTGGTCAGAATCAGAAGTTCGCTGTCATTGCGGCCAATGATTGTACCGGAACCTATGCCGCTGTCAACCTCTTCAGTTGAACTGCTTTTTGTTCCACCGAACATTCCGGCAAAGAAATCAGAAAAGCCTCCGTTTGATACAAGCGCCCTTGATGTGATTGAGACAACAGACGGCATTGCTTCGCTTACGATGTCAGAAACATCTGTCAGCACATATTTTTCTTCATCTGTACTGAGTGTCTGAGAAAGTGAAGTGAAGAGATCACTGTTCTCTGAGGCGGAAGCCGATGCTGCGGCTGCAGAAGTAGAAGCATTTTTTACTGAGCTGTAGGCGATGCCGAGTGTTACTGCATTGATAGCAACCATTATTCCGAGAGCAATGGCGAGTGCAGGGACAACTTTACTTTTGGACTTTTTCTTCTTCTTTTTCTTTGTCCTGGTTGGAGCTGGATTTGGGAGTGGTTCTGTGTATTCGCTGACACGATAGTCAGCTCTTTCAAGATCGTATCTGGTCATGGCAATATTTCCTTTCTATGTAAATTACAAATGAATAAATATCTTAGTTGTTTGGATAGATGATAAGCAAAGTTTGTGTTTCAAATCGAAAAAATATGTGTCGGAAAAAGTGTTTTTCTGTGATAAATTGGTGAATGGATAAGACCATGTTTGCACATGACTGAATTAAGATGTATCATCATATGGTCACTGTAAACGACGGATAGATCGCATAATAAAACCAGGAGAGATAACGAATGATAAAGAATATAGTTTTCGACATGGGAAATGTCCTGATTCACTTTAAGCCTATGTTGTTCATTGACAGGCTGAAGCTTAATACGGAAGAGTCAGAACTGTTGAATAATGTAATATTTAAATCTGATGAATGGTTGTGCCTTGACGGCGGCACGATGGTGGAGTCTGAAGTAGTTGAAGTCCTTAAACAACGACTTCCTGAGCATTTGAGATGGGCAGCTGAAAAGCTGGTCATGGAATGGGATCAGCCGCTTATTGAAATGGAGGGCATGGAAGAAGTGGCCCGGGATCTTAAGGAGAAAGGATATAATATCTACCTTCTTTCAAATGCCAGTTCAAGGCAGCATGAGTACTGGCCAAGAATAGGAGCAAGCAAATATTTTGACGGTACATTGATCTCTGCAGATGTAAAGGAAATGAAGCCGGGAAAGAAGATATTTGAACTGCTTTTTGAAAAGTTTGAGATCAGCCCGGAAGAATGCATATTCATTGACGACCACGAGCCGAACATAATTGCTGCAAGGGAACTGGGCATGACCGGAATTGTATTTAATGGGTCTGCTGCAGATCTTCAGGAAGAACTCGATACAATACTGCAGGACAAATGAAAAGATAATTTTGAGTTCAGAATAAATTAATAATCAACATTTCCAGGGACAGGATGAGCGTGGCAGTGACAGGTACGGTTACCGTGTCGCTGCCTTTTTTCGATATAAGTTCAACAAAGGCGCTGGCACAGGCTGCAGGAAGTACTAGGGCTATACAAATATACCAGGAAAGCGGACTGGCTGTTATCATGATGACGGATCCGCAGATAAATGCACTTATTAGCATTGCGATTGTGCCTTCAAATGTTTTTTTGCCATCTGAAACTTTCCATGGGATGATGTGTTTTCCAAACCGAATGCCGATGATCGCGGCAAATGCATCACCGACTCCCCACATGAGCGTGGCAGCTACTGCAACATATCTATGTCCCATAAGGCCCCAGGCAAATGCGGTCATGGCGGCAACCATGGTAAACAGCAGTATCAGGCTGGCTTTAATTTCTCCTTTACCTTTCTGAACAAATAGTTTGTCATACCACGGCTCTTTTTCAAGCAGCCATAGTACCGGAAAAAGTATAGCTGCAAAAACAAGGGAACTGATGCAGGCTGCAAGCCATTCCCTGGCAGTCATAAGCATTATGACTATGGAAACAAATGCAACTATGTGAAGAAGCTTCCTGAATATATAATCCGGAACCTTGGTGGTGAATCTGATTACTATAAGTATGATGGCACCAATTACAATGAATCCGGCAAATCTTGCAATGCATATAAGCGTTTCGTAGAGAAGAGTAACACTTGTGATAAAACTCCAATAGTTAAGGAGGATCATTGAAGCTCCAAGCACAAGAAGGACCGCACCGGTTACCAGACCGACGGTCTTATTTTTTACGTTGTTTGCAAAGCGGGCGGAGAAAAGAGATGACAGAGTTGCTACAACTACACAGATTACCAATGCATCCCATCTTTCGAGTACTATGGATGGCTCAATCAGAATGTGGCTCGTGGATGCAATAAGGGCTGTAAATGTCATTATGAATGTGCTGGTTCCAACGGCTGTTTTCAGTTCCATTCCAAGGAAAGCTGTAAAGACAATCAGCATCATCATGCCGCCGCCGGTACCTACAAATCCTGTACCAAATCCAATGGTCAGACCAAAAAAGAGAGAAATAGCCACGCCTTTCCAATCAAGCTTTGTGCCTTTTGAGGCCACGTCTTTTCTTTGTGAGTCTGGTTTAACGAGAAACCTGATTCCGATGCAGAAAGTCAAAAAAAGAGAAAACCCACCCAGGACGACATTTCCTGCCAGGTATGCCACGTAGCTTCCGGCTATGCACATGGTGAGGATGCAGACCAGCATTATCCAGCCCCTGCGCAGGTCGAAGTTTTTGTGCTTTATATAAACTGTAGTGGTAACAGCTGAGCCAAGAATGTCAGATGCCAGGGCGATTGCAGTTGCCTGATAAGCTCCGGCCTCCCCGGCAAAAGAAGGGCACAGCACAAGAAGTATCGGCACCATTACAGTTGCCGCCGATAATCCTGCAAGTCCTGTTCCGACTCCTGCCCCTATAGCTGCTATCACATACCAAAAATATTCCATAGGTAATTTATACCTCAATTTTAAATAAGATTGAAGAAAGAAAAGTCAATTGATAAAATAAAAATCAATATTAACGGAGCCTGGTCGCAGACTCGGCGTATCAGTTAGAAAAGATTATGAAAAGGGAGTAAGAAAATGAAGGTTTTGATTCTGAACGGAAGCCCTAAAAAGGACGGAAATACTGCGCTTGCAATAAAGGAAATGGAGCAGGTTTTTGAATCTGAGAGAATAGCGTACGAAACCATACTCATTGGAAATCAGGTTATCAGAGGTTGTGTTGCCTGCGGCAGTTGTTACAAGACGGGGAAATGTGTGGTAGAAGACATTGTAAATGATCTTGCACCGAAGTTTGAGGCCGCAGATGGGCTTGTTGTGGCAAGTCCGGTGTATTACGCATCGGCAAATGCCACATTGATCGCCTGTCTCGATAGGCTTTTTTATAGCACACACTTTGATAAGACTATGAAGGTGGGTGCCAGTGTTGTATGCGCCAGAAGAGGCGGCTGCAGTTCAACATTTGATGAACTGAATAAGTATTTTACAATATCAGGCATGCCGGTTGCATCAAGCCAGTATTGGAACAGTATCCATGGGGCAGCGCCGGGACAGGCCGCGGAGGATGGCGAGGGCAGACAGGTAATGAGAGTACTTGCCCGCAATATGAGCTTCCTGATGAAATCAATTGCACTCGGAAAGGAAAAGTACGGACTGCCTGAGAAGGAAGAAAGGGTTTCCACGAATTTTATCAGATAAAGAGTTGCAGATGAAATATTCAGAGGTTATTGAAGGAAAATTCATCGACAGGCCCAACCGCTTTATAGCCCATGTGGAGATTGACGGGAAAATCGAGACTGTACATGTGAAAAATACCGGAAGGTGCCGGGAGCTTTTGCTGCCCGGCGTGGAGGTTATACTGGAAAAAGCCTCAAATCCGGAAAGGAAAACTAAGTATGACCTGGTAATGGTAAAGAAGGATACGGTTGGCTGGATAAACATGGACAGTCAGGCCCCGAATAAGGTCGTGGCAGAGTGGCTTGCAAAGCAGAACTATGACTATGTAAAACCGGAATTTACCTATGGAAAGTCCAGAATAGACTTCTATATGGAAAATGGCGGTGAAAAATTCCTGATGGAAGTCAAGGGCTGCACTTTGGAGGTGGATGGAATTGGATACTTCCCTGATGCGCCTACGAAGCGCGGCGCAAAACACCTGAGAGAACTGGCAGGGGCAGTAAAGGATGGCTACCACTGCATTATATGTTTTGTGATCCAGATGGAAGGAATAACTGAAGTCAATCCAAATACGGAGACAGATCCGGAATTTGCCAAAGCTCTTGCCGAGGCAACGGGTGCCGGAGTCGAGATACTGTGTCTTCAATGCAGGGTTGGAATTGGGACATTAGAAATTATTTAATAGTTTCAGGATGGGAGGAATGATTTGTATCATATGCTATTTTGGCACTTAAATGTGTTATCAGGCTGTAGGTTGCGTTCAAATAAAATGCCATATAGTGTGGGATTGTCAGAATATTACCGGAAATATTTAAATTGGAATCCTTGATCTGAATCAATTGTGTTCTGCCGTTAAAACATTAAAATAAATTTATTCTTTTAAATATTCATCAGGAACAGTATCATCTTCTAATTTACCATCCCTTACTAATTCAGCATACTCCTTAGATAAATGATCAATGATATACTCCTTAGAACGACAATTCACACTTACATCACCAATATTGACCCAGTCAGTATAAGTATCATTTGTATAATGAACTAAATGCATACCAGTAATAGAATGACTGTTTAAATAATCAATCGTATTATAATTTAATTCTTTTATATAAATAGT
>R11__coassemble_1486_pt1 | contig 13113 bp, 8 predicted proteins | sample R11__metabat2_high_PE_009 | metagenome-assembled genome bin R11
GACAGTAATTGACCCTGAAAAGGCCAAGGGATGCAGAGCAATTTATGATTACTTCAAGGATACAGGAGCAATCTTCTGGAATGACGAACTTGACATCCCTCAGATCTACACTTTGGATTCGCACAGACTTGACGAAGGAGAGAAGCTTCCGAGATGCGTTGAGGATTGCCCGACCCAGGCAATGCACTGGGGAGACCTTAACGACCCTGAAAGTGATGTCAGCAAATTTATCGCCGAGCATGGAGACGAACTGGAAGACTACTGCGACATGCCGGAAGGGGCAGACTGCGTTGTCAAATATTACAAACTGCCTAAGCCTTTTATTGCAGGAGAGGTCACAAATGCCGATGAAACCGAATGTATTGAGGGTGTTCGTGTAATGTGCACAGAAAAATCTACCGGAAACATCATTATTACCGAGACGGACTGCTTTGGGGATTTCTGGTTTAAATATCTTAAGAAGGATGAGGATTACACTGTACTTGTTGACGGCTGCGATCCTATCGAGGTGCATCTGGACAAAGCAAGAAACATCGAAGTTGTAGCTATACCTGAAGTAAAGAGATCCAGTGTGGATGAGGCAATAAAGGTTGCTGCGGAAAGACAGAATAACTGAACCGATGAATAAGTTTGAATTTAAATCTGAAAATAATACGGCCTTTCCTGTTATACCTGCTGATACGGCAGTGATAGGTGAGTATGCTTTTTTTGGATGTGATGAGATTGAAATAATAGAAGTGCCTGAAAATGTTATTTCCATTGAAAATGGTGCATTCAGCGGCTGTAAGTCGCTGAAAAAGGTGGAACTCCCGATTGGACTTGAGGAAATCGGGGAAGGCGCTTTTTTCGGATGCAGCAGTCTGGAAGAACTGCGAATCCCATATACGGTTAAAAAAATCGGCGATTTTGTCCTTTCGTCCTGCATTTCGCTGAAAAAGGTTGTGATCCCTGCCGGATGTTCAAATCTTGGTAAGGGAATATTTCAGGGGTGCAGCTGTCTCGGATCAATTGAGACTTCAGGCGATGGAAAATATACAGGGATAAGCGGCGTACTCTATGAAAATGGCCGGGATGGAAAAATACTTAAAATGTTTCCACAGGGCAGAGGCGGTCAGTACGAGACCGAAAACGACACCGTTGAGATTGCGGCCGGGGCTTTTTTGGGATGCAGGCTTCTGGAAAAAGTAACCATATCTGAGAGCGTATTAACAATCGGGGACAGAGCATTTGCGAATTGCCCTGATATCACAATAATCATCGGAAACAAAGATGTTGAGGTCGGTATTCTGCCGTTCGAAGAAACCGCAAAAGTGTCTGTGGGATCGAAAAAGAAAAACGTATTTTCTAAATTCGATGAGCCTGATTTTGAGGCAAAACTGGCCAGCATAAGATTCGTAATGCCGGTCAGCAAGACTTTCCTGGTTCCTGAAGAAACCTGGAGTCATGAGGATACTGAAGAGGGTGTGGAAATCGTTTCCTATAACGGAAACGATACCGAAATAACCACTCCGAATACTTTGGATGATAAGCCGGTCACATCCATCGGAAGATGTGCTTTCAGCCCGGAAAAAGGCGGCATCGATCTGAACAGAAGAAAGACCCTTGAAAAAATCCGTTCTGTATTTCTGGCGAGAAGCATAAAAAATATCGGAACGGGAGCATTCAAGAACTGTTCATCTCTGGAGTATGTGCTTGTTCCTAACAGCGTGAGAACAATGGGCGAAAGAGCTTTTTCGGGATGCACAAATCTGAATGCTGTTACGCTTCCACAGACTGTCAGAGAAATTAGCAACGGCTTGTTTTTCGGATGCAGAAAGCTTGAAAACATTGAAATCCCTGAAGGCACAGAGAAAATAGGCGATCTGGCTTTTTCCGGGTGCGAAAGAATTACATTCCTTGCAATCCCTGATGGAGTAAAAGAGATTGGAAGAAAGGCCTTTGCAAACTGCAAATATCTTATGTATGTCACATTTCCGGATACCCTTGAATATGTCGGAATGGACGCATTTAAGAATACGCTCTGGTACTCAGGCCGCCCTGAGGGTGTAATCTATGCGGGCAAATGTGCTGTGGGGTACAAAGGCGAGGCTCCGATGGTACAGCTTGAGTTGGGAACAAAAGCTATCTGTCCCGACTGCTTTGCGGGGAATGAATGGCTTAACGAGATATCCATTCCTGAAACGGTTGAAAAGATCGGACCGGAAAGCTTCTGGAACTGTTCAAAGCTAAGAAAGGCTAAAATACCGGCAAGTGTTAAGGAAATAGGAGAAAGGGCATTTGCCGGGTGCAAAATGCTGAGAAATGTAAACATTCCTTATGGAATTGAAAAAATAAACGAATTTACGTTTTCAGGCTGCTCGCTGCTTCCTTCTATCGAGATACCGGGCAGTGTAAAGGTTATTGAAAGAGCTGCTTTCAGAGCCTGCAGTACACTGAATACAGTTGTGATACCTGACGGAGTGACAACCATAAATGATGAAGCATTTATTGACTGCAGTGCGCTGGGACAGATATTTATTCCTGAATCTGTCACAGAAATAGGCGAAAGGATCATTGCAGGATGTTTTAATGCACAGATCCGTACACCAAAGGACTCTGCTGCATGGAAATATGCCGAACTCAATCACATTAAATGTGTCGAATGCTGAAAAGGTAATAAGGAGGCAGAATCTGATGAACATTACCCTGAATACTGTCATAGAGACTTTTTCTGAATATGCTGTAGTTAATAAGATCCCGCTTAATGAGAACCGTTACTTTGAAAGTACGGGATTTCTTCCTGCAAAAATTGAAGAAATGGATAAACATGTTCTGTATGTTGTTGATCTGGCAGACGCGGGCCCTTGTTTTGTTTTGGGCGAGGGGTATAGCTATCTTTGTATTGATTCAAACAGAAATGCTCAAAAAGATACTCTTCCTGATGAGTGCATGCTGGTAAAGGGAATCTCTGACATATGTACATTGGCAAGGGTGATACAGGATAGATTTTATGTTCTGCATAAATGGGAAAACCGTCTGAAAGAGATTGTTATTGAAAGCGGAAATTATCAGGAAATAATAGATGCAAGTGAATATATACTTGGAAATCCATTACAGGTTCTTGATGCGTCATATAAGCTGCTGGCAACAACTAATCACATTCTTTCTGACGACGAGATTGATATAAAGCTTACGGAGAGCGGATTCCACTCACAGGACACTTTGCGTAAAATGCAGGAAAGCGGAAGACTTAAAGCTTATAAGGAAGAGACGGGAATTATCATAAACCATCCAGGAAATCCGAATAAGTACGGAACAGTCAGCAAATGGTTCTGGGATGCCGGAATGCCGGTGGTTCATATCATAATGATCTGCAAAAATGGTGCACCGTCTCCTTCGCTTATCGATATCTTCCAGATTCTTACCGAACACTGCCGTATGTGCTTCCAGAAGCATCAAAGCCAGGATCCGCAGACCGGTCGTATTTATGATTCACTGATACATGACCTGCTTTTCGGAGAGCTTACTGATTCTGCAGAGATCGATGAGAGGGCAAAAGTTGCAAACATACCGATAAAAGGCTGTTTTAATCTTTATAAGATCGTTCTTAAGGAAAACAATGAATGGCTGATAAAAAGGGTATTTAACGAGCTCTTCCAGCATCTTCCGGGTGCGAGGATCGTTATTCACCAGTTTGAGATCATCGTATTAAATACGTATGAGAAAAATGCCATGAGATCCCAAATGAAAAAGGACGAGGAGAGAATTATTTCCGTACTTGAAAATTATGGGGCTGTATGCGGCGTCAGCGCACCGTTTGAACGGATTACGGGAATGCCGGAAGCGTTCTTTCAGGCAGCAAAAGCACTGGCACTGGGCGAAATGCTGAAAAATAATAAACTGATGGCAAATGTCGAAGTCGATTCCATGTTTTATGCAGGTGATTCAGACAATATCTTCGATTACGATGATGTACTGGTATACCATATACTCACCCAGGTGTTCAGAAGCGCACCGGAAACATTTGATAACTCAATCTGCTGGGAAATTGTAAAAAAAATGTGGGATGAGGATCAGAAAGAGGATAACGATAATTGTCAGATCCTTTACACGTATCTTGTGTGTGAACGAAAGGCAACAAGAACAGGCGAAATCCTGCATATGCACAGGAACAATGTCATATACAGATTGAATAAAATAATAGAAATGACGGGAATGGATCTGGAGGATTATTGGACAAGAATGAAACTGCTTCTGGCATTTCATCTGCTGAAGCTGGTGACTTCATTCGGAACGGATTGAGTAAAATAAAACGGGGGTTGTAGAATTCTACAATCCCCGTTTGTTGTGCATGCATCGAACACATTCTAAACATATTCTATTTCAAAAAGATATTCACCGGAAGAAACATTTTTGCATACGCATTCACGCTCGTTGTAGCGTTCTCCCATTTCCAGTTTTCCGGTTCCTACATATCCTTCACCGATCAGGGCAGAGGAGACATAATCTTTCAAAGTCCATTTGATGAAGCATTCCTGATCGTCGTCAGACATGCTGAAGGACTTGATTCCGGAAACAAAAAAGGTTATATCGTATCCGTTTTCCGTCCGGTCCAGGCCGTATTCAACTTTAAGAACTTCCACTACAGCATATTCATCTTCAGATGTTTTGCACCTGGTCTCGATGGGAAAAGTTTTTGAAAAATGAATCCTTACCGGGGGCATCTGATTGTTATTTTCCATTTTGGTTCTCCAGACAATTAAGATGGGGCTATTTTATCAATAAAAAATGGGGTAAGTAAATACAAAAACTACAAAAAAGTTGCTTACTATTGGATAAAATCCATTTGACTATATTTTATCCAAGTGTATAATTTTTTATAAGGGACAATATTAATCATAGGAGGATTATCTCAATATGGAAAAAATGTATTGCAATATGACCGGCGGCGGCCCTGTCTCAGTATATGTTGAAGACGGCGTTGTTACACGTGTCAGACCATTGCAGATTCCGGAAGAAGACTTCCCAGATCCATGGGAGATCAAGGCTTCAGACGGCAAGATCTACAGCCCACCAAAGGCTTTCCGTCTTTCACCACCTGTTCATGGTGAGAAGAATCGAATCTATTCAAAGGATCGTATCCTTTATCCAATGAAGCGTGTAGACTGGAATCCATACGGAGAGCGCAACCCGCAGAACCGTGGTAAGAGCGGATATGTGAGAATCAGCTGGGATGAGGCTATTGAGTACATCGCACGTGAGATCGAGCGTGTACAGAAGACATATGGCGAGGCAGCCCTTACAGGTATGACATCATCTCACCATAACTGGGGTGTTGTTGGCTACAAGATGGGACCTTTCCATCGTTTCATGCATATGCTTCATTTCACACCTGTATACGACAACCCTGATTCATGGGAAGGCTGGCATTGGGGATCTACTCATACATACGGCTTCCAGTGGAGACTTGGTATGCCTGAGCAGTTCGATCTTCTTGAGGATACAATGCAGAACTCAGAAATGATCGTATTCTGGTCAAATGACCCGGACTCTACCCGTGGTACATATTCAGGACAGGAGTCTCATATCTGGCGTGTATGGCTTAAAGAGATGGGAATCAAGACTATCTCTATTGATCCGCTTTATAACTATACAGCAGCAGTTATGGACAGCACATGGTTTGCTCCACGTCCTGGTTCTGACTGTGCTCTGGCTATGGCTATCGCATATCAGTGGATCATTGACGACACATATGATCATGATTATGTAGAACGTCGTACGGTAGGATTTGATCTTTTCAAGGAATATATTCTTGGTGAGAGCGATGACATGTGCCCTAAGACACCTGAATGGGCAGAGGCTCAGTCAGGAATTCCTGCAAGAAGAATCCGTGCTCTTGCTCGTGAGTGGGCTAAGAAGAGAACAGTTATGTCTTCAGGATGCCGTGGTGGTCAGGGATCAGCTTGTCGTGCAGCTTACGCTACAGAGTGGGCTCGTATGATGGTTCTGCTTCCTGCAATGCAGGGTCTTGGAAAGCCTGGCGTTTCTATTTGGGGTACAACAATGGGTGCACCTGCATCATATAAGTGGTTCCCTGGATATGCTGAGCCTGAAGGACAGATGGGACGTTCAAGCGTTGCCAAGGATAAGGTATGCTTCCGTAACCCAACCAAGCAGAGACTTTTCAGACTTACACTTCCTGATGCAATCCTTAACGGAGAAGACAGATTCCGTGGTGAAGGATTCTGCGGTGCAAGCCTTGATCAGCAGTTTACAGACAATATTTATCCACAGGAGACAAAGGTTCATATGTTCTACCGTTATGGCGGATCATTCATGGGCACAATGTCTGATACAAACAAGTGGGTTAAGATGTATCAGTCACCTGAACTTGAGTGCGTAGTTAACCAGGATTGCTGGTTCTCATCTGAGACTAACATGGCTGATATCATTCTTCCTGCATGTACAAACTTCGAGCGTAACGATATCGGTGAGTGGGCTACATGTGGTGGTTACACAACAATGGCTCATATCGGTAACAACTGGCGTGTAATCGTTCGTGAGCAGAAGGCTATCGAGCCATGCGGCGAGTCTAAGAGTGACTACGAGATCCTTCGTCTTATCGCTGCTAAACTTGGACGTGAGTTCGAGTTCACAGAGGGCAACACAGAAGACGATTGGGCTAAGCTTTACTTCGAGAGCTCTGACATTGCCAAGGATGGAGACATCACCTGGGAAGAGTTCAACGAGAAGGGTTACTATATCGTTCCATGTCCAAAGGACCGTGTTCCTCATCCTTCAATGCGTTGGTTCTATGAGGAGAGAGAAGCTGATACTCCTGATCCAGGCAACCTTCCACGTAAGTGGGGTCATCCTGAAAGACTTGGTACTTATACAGGTCTCATCGAGTTTGCTTCACAGTCTCTGAAAGAGAATCTGCCTCATGATCAGGAGCGTCCTATCGTTCCTCACTTTATTCCATCTTGGGAAGGATATAAGAGTGAGATCTGGCATAAATATCCAATGCAGATCATCTCACCTCATCCACGTTGGTCTTTCCATACTCATTATGACAAACATGAGTCTTGGCTTGATGATATCCCAATGCATCGTGTAAAGATTAATGGTTATCCATATTGGCCATGCCGTATCAATCCTAAGGATGCTGAGCCTCGTGGAATCAAGGATGGCGATATTGTTGAACTTTACAACGATCGTGGATCAGTTCTCTGTGCAGCATCTGTTACAGAGAGAGTACCGGTTGGTGTAATGCATAGTTATGGATGTTCTGCAAGATTTGACCCGATCGAGCCAGGTGTAGCAGGATCAACAGATCGTGCCGGATGTGTAAACCTTCTTACAGCTACAACAATGCTGTCTAAGAATGTTCCAGGTATGACTCCTAACTCATGTCTGTGCGAGATCAGAAAGTGGGAGGAGAAGTAAGATGGCAGAGAAATTCGGTTTAATCATTGATGTAACTCGTTCAGATGGATGCGGATCAGATCTGCTTTCTATCGCTGATGAATTAACAGGCAACCTCAATGCACCTACAGATTCAGAGATCCCTGAAGGATTAGCTGCTGTCTGGATGAACATGGAGGAAGTTGAGTACGGTCACGGTGACAAGATTAAGATGGATTACATCGCTAAGTCATGGCCGCTCAAGGAAGGCGGAAAGCCTGTTGAAATCGTTTATGATGATCCAACAATGCAGATGCAGTGGGGAGATCTTGACGATGCTGACTCTGATGTTGCAAAGTTTGTAGCAGAAAATGAGAAAGACATCACAGATGTTACTCCTGACGGATGCGAGTACAAGATTCTTATGTATAAGATGCCTAAGCCTTTTGTTGCAGGTGAAGTTGTTGCAGCTGACGGTGAGTGTGCCGGCGGCGTTAAGGTAACATGTACATGCAAGAAATGCGGCAAGGTATTCGAAGCTACAACAGACTTCCTTGGAGACTTCCAGTTCCTGAGACTTGAGCAGGATGGTGAGTATACTATCCAGGTTGAAGGTGCTGATGCTATCGAAGTTAAACTCGATGAGTCAAAGAACCTTGGAACAATCAAGATTGCTTAATTTTAATTAATCAGTCAAGGGGCTGCCTTTATATGAAGCAGCCCCTTTTTTAGTTCAAAATATAAATAAAGGGCTTGATTTATAAATAATATTGTGGTACCTTACAACAGTAGTATATTGTTAAGTTTAAGAGCGGACCTTTTGGTCGGCTCTTTCTTGTATGAAAAGAAAGGAAATTATGTCTAAGGCAAGGATTGAGGCCAGATGCGAAGAACTTCTTATGCCTATTCTGGAAGCAAATTCTTTTGAGTTTGTGGATGTGGAATACGTTAAAGAAGGCAGTGACTGGTATTTGAGGGCTTACATTGATAAGGATGGCGGGATCACTGTTGATGACTGTGAACTGGTAAGCCGGGCTTTGGAAGTTAAGCTGGATGCAGAAGATCTGATAAAGGACGCATATATCCTGGAAGTCAGTTCACCGGGACTTACAAGACCATTAAAAAAAGAGCGGGATTATGTCCGCAACAGGGGCAAACTTGTGGAAGTTCATCTGTATCAGGCGGTGGAAAAAAACAAGGTATTTACCGGAACACTAAAGGAATGGGATGATAATACTGTCACCGTAAATGTGGACGATACAGACATGATTTTTGAAAAGAAAAATATTTCACTCATCAGACAGACATTTGAGTGGTAAACATCAAAAGGAGATTTAAAATGGCAAGCGAATTAATTGAAGCATTGGAAATGCTGGAAAAAGAAAAGGACATCAGCAAGGCATCGATCCTTGCAGCCATCGAGGGCGCCCTTGTAACAGCTTACAAGAATCAGTATAAGAAGAAAGACAGCCTTCTTGCAGCTGAGAATGTATTTGCTAAGGTTGATGAAGAGACCGGCGAGTTTTATGTATTCGCCGAAAAAACAGTTGTGGAAGAGGTCGAAAATTCCCTGCTCGAAATATCACTCGAGGATGCAAGAGAAATCTATCCATTGTGTGAAGTCGGTGAGATCGTCAGACTTGCTGCAGAATCAAAGGAATTCAGCCGTATTGCTACCCAGAATGCCAAGAACGTTCTTCTTCAGAGCCTGAGAGAAAGTGAGAAGGACAACATTTATGATGAGTTTATCTCTAAGGAAAATGACATTGCCGTCGGTGTTGTACAGAGATTTACCGATAAGGGCGTTGTGATCAATCTTGGAAAAGCAGATGGTATTCTGAACGAGACAGAACAGGTTAAATCTGAAAAATTTAAAGTAAATGAAAGAGTAAGGGTTTATGTTCTTGAGGTAAGAAAAACCAAGAAGAACCTTAGGATCCTTGTATCAAGAACGCATCCTGAACTTGTCAGAAAGCTTTTCGAGACAGAAGTTGCCGAAGTTAAGGACGGTACAGTAGAAATTGTTGCCATTGCCCGTGAAGCAGGAAGCAGAACAAAGATGGCTGTTCTTTCAAATGATCCTGATGTTGATCCAGTTGGAGCATGTGTAGGCCTTAACGGCATGCGTGTAAATAATGTGGTCAATGAACTGAGAGGTGAGAAGATCGATATTGTAACATGGTCTGATAATCCGGCTGTCCTTATTGAGAATGCACTTAGTCCTGCAAAGGTTATTTCGGTAATAGCAGATGATGATGAAAAGACCGCAACCGTTATTGTTCCTGACACTCAGCTTTCTCTGGCTATAGGTAAGGAAGGACAGAATGCCCGTCTTGCTGCCAGACTTACAGGATTCAAGATTGATATCCTTAATGAGACCCAGGCGGCTGACATACTTGATGAACTTTATGCCGGATATTCGGATGAAGAGTCAGATGAAATTGAAGAGGAAACTGCAGCTGAAGCTGAAGAAGATGTTAATGAAGAGGATGGCGAGTAAACTTGCAGAATAAGATATTGTCACTTCTTGGTCTGGCGGCAAAAGCCGGAAAGATACAAAGCGGTGAGTTTGCTGCGGAAACAGCAATTAAAAGTGCAAATGCATTCCTTGTCATAGTGGCAGAAGATGCATCGGAAAATACCAAAAAACATTTTAAAGATATGTGCGAGTACAGAAATATTTCCTGTTATACATTCGGAACTAAATCTGAACTCGGAAGATGTATCGGCAAGGAGAGCAGGGCAAGCATTGCTGTGACTGACGAAGGATTTGGCAATGGTCTCAGATCCAAATTAGAGGAGGAAAAATTATGAAAGTATTCGAGCTGTCTAAAGAATTGAACATAGATAATAAAACATTGATGGACTTTCTGGCAAAACAGGGTGTGGAAGTTAAAAGCCACATGAACAATTTATCAGATAGCGCTGTTAAGAAAGCAAAGGAACAGTTCGGAAAGAAACAGACGCCGGCTTCCGGAATGAAGGCTGTAGCTCTTCCGGAAAAATTCCTGAAGAAGGTTGAGGCGGAAGATAAAGTAAAGGAGGCTGCATCGGAGGCCAAGACTGATACACCTGCTGAAAAGCCTCAAAGCAGCACTGAAGATACTAAAAAGAAGAGCAAGATCTCTTCAGTCATGAACCCTCAGTATGCTGAACTTATCAAAGCCAGAATGGCGCAGAAGGAAGGCAAGGACAGTAAGGCGGGCAGTCAGGCTCCAAAGAAGACTGCTCCAAAGCCATACGTTCCGGCAAGAGACAGGAAGCCTGATGATTACGTCGAACCTGTAAAGGACGAGGTTAAGGAAGAAATTAAGGAGCCTTTTAAGGAAGAAACAAAAATTGCGGAACCGGCAGAGGTTGTTAAGAGCGCAGAGGTTGTTAAGAGCGCAGAGGTTGTAAAAGCTGCAGAAGATGTAAAGCCGGTTAGTAGAGAAGAGTCTGATAAATCTGCACAGGAAACAAAGAAAGAGGCCAAGACTGAACCGGTTAAGGAACGGAAAGCACCGGAGAAGAAGGACCAGCCTCAGAAGCCTCAGCAGGAAAAGAAAAACCTTGACAAAAAGAGTGAAGCTAAAGCTAAGGCACAGGCTCAGCTTAAGGCTGAAACAAGCAGACCGGGCGAAAGTGAAGCCATCAAGTCCCTTCGTGCAAAGATTGTAAAGGGAACGATTAACCCGGATGACCTTATCGTTAACAAGCCTGCTAAAAAGAATAACGACAGAAACGGAAACGATAAGAACAATAACAGAAACAACAATAATTTCAATCGTAATAACAATAACGGTGGAAATTTCAGCCGCAACAACAATAACAACGGGAATTTTAACCGTAATAACAACAATAACGGCACAAACTTTAACCGCAACGGCAAAAACGGCAGCAATAACGGTTATAACAAAGATGCCGATAAAGACAGCGATAATAACAACAGCCGTCAGTTTGTAAAGAAAAATACAAATAATTCAAGCTCTGCAGCAGGTGCATCTCCGGATGCAAAGAACCGCGGCAAGGGCAAGCAGAATACAAAGGGCAAGTACGATAAGAACAGCAAGGGAGATAAGTTCGACAGACTTGAAAATGAAAAGGCTGCTCAGAGAACGAGCAAACAGCCTGTAAAACCGCAGCCTGAAGAAGAGGAAATCAAGGTTATCTCTGTTCCTGACACCATTGAGTTAAAGGAATTTGCTGCAAAACTTAAGATGCAGCCTGCAGCACTCATAAAGGAACTTTTCCTTAAGGGTAAGATCTTCACTGTAAATGATATCCTTGATTTCGAAACAGCAGAGGAAATAGCTCTTGAAAAAGACATTATCTGTGAGCATGAGGTTGAAATTGACTATATCGAAGAGCTCCTCAAGGAAGAAGATGATCCTGAAGAAACTCTGGTTAAGAGGCCACCTGTTGTATGTATAATGGGTCATGTTGACCATGGTAAGACATCTCTGCTCGATACCATCAGAAAGACGAATGTTACCGCAAAAGAGGCCGGTGGAATTACACAGCATATCGGTGCATATACAGTAAAGATCAACGGCGAGTCAATTACATTTCTTGATACTCCTGGACATGAAGCCTTCACAGCAATGAGACTTCGTGGTGCGCAGAGTACTGACGTTGCCATCCTGGTTGTTGCTGCAGATGACGGTGTAAAGCCACAGACCATTGAGGCCATCAACCATGCCAAGGCTGCAGATATCCATGTGATTGTAGCTGTAAACAAGATTGATAAGCCGACAGCTAATGTGGACAAGGTTAAACAGGAACTTTCAGAACTGGGGCTTGTACCTGAAGACTGGGGCGGAAATACCATTTTCGTACCTGTTTCGGCAAAGACAGGTGAAGGAATCGAAAACCTTCTTGAGATGGTAATTCTTGATACTGAAATACTTGAGCTTAGGGCTAACCCTGACAGAAAGGCAAGAGGAGTGGTTATCGAGGCTAAGCTTGATAAGGGCCGCGGTTCAGTTGCAACACTTCTTGTTCAGAAGGGAACACTTAAGGTAGGCGATCACATTGCCATTGGTGAGGCATACGGTAAGGTAAGAGCCATGACCAACGACAAGGGACAGAAGGTTAAAACAGCTCTTCCTTCAACTCCTGTCGAGATTACTGGTTTGTCAGGCGTCCCGAATGCCGGTGAGACATTTGTGGCATTTGACAATGATAAGGATGCCAAGCAGTTTGCACAGGTATATGTGGCAGAGAATAAGAAGAAGCTTCTTGCAGGCGCTAAGAGTCATGTAAGCCTTGACAACATGTTTGATCAGATGAAGGCTGCCGAACTTAAGGAACTGAATATCATCGTTAAGGCTGACGTTCAGGGATCAGTTGAAGCTATCAAGGAAAGCCTTGAAAAGCTTTCAAATGATGAGATTGTTGTTAAGTGTATCCATACAGGTGCCGGTAATGTTTCGGTCACGGATGCAACACTTGCTTCCGCTTCAAATGCCATCATTATCGCATTTAATGTATCAGCTAATCCGGATGCCCGTGACCTGATCGAACGTGAAAATGTGGACATGCGTACCTACAGCGTTATCTACAACGCAATAGATGATGTTGAACTTGCAATGAAGGGCATGTATGAACCTGTATTTGAGGAAGTTGTAACAGGTCATATTGAAGTAAGACAGACATTCAAGGCTTCAGGTGTCGGCGTGATCGCAGGATCTTATGTACTTGACGGAATTGTAAAGAGAAGTTCAAAGGCAAGACTTTCAAGGGACGGAG